>TARA_B110000238_G_scaffold26811_1_pt1 | contig 14602 bp, 11 predicted proteins | sample TARA_B110000238 | Tara Oceans TARA_B110000238 (sample SAMEA4397569) | marine metagenome | biome: Polar Biome; feature: [SRF] surface water layer (ENVO:00010504); material: water (ENVO:00002006), including particulate matter (ENVO:01000060) such as... | depth 5 m | reverse complement strand
CGTATCATAAGTGGTAGAAGAAATGCTATACTCAATGGTAAAGGTTTCTCTACAAAGATATATGCTTATGATAGTGGTGAAGATGGTAAGCCTACAGTCAATGAAGAAGAGGCTTTAGTTGTTAAAAGAATATTTGAATTAGCGTGTGATGGTTATGGAGCTCCCTCAATAGTTAATCTATTAAACGAACCTCTAAAAGATAAGGTTTGGAAAAAGGGACGTGTATCAAGTATACTTCTTAACACGTTCTACTATGGTAAGATGTTATACAATTTTGAGTATTACGATGTACCAGCAATAATAACTAAAGAACTTTATGACAAGGCTCAAGATTTTCGTATTTCTAGGTCAAGGTTTACTAGCAAGCGACAACACACCAATCCGTTTAGTAGCATTATTCAATGCGTTTGTGGTTCGCCAATGGTTCAAAGAGTTGTACAATTCAATAACACGTATAATTGTAGGGCTAAGTGTGGAGTTAAAGGAGTTAATAGACCATTTCTTATTGAAGAGGTTCGTGTTATAGGTGAAGCTAATGCCAAACTCTCACAAGAAGAAAGTGTTAGAACTCGAATGAGTGATTCTTTAACAATTGAAAAGGCTAATCTATCTACTCAAGAATCTTCTTTGAGAAAGGCTAGAGTTAAAAAGGATAGAAACTACGAACTCTATTTAGATGGTGAAGTCAATAAAGCACTCTATGCAAAGTTCAATACTAAGTACGAGGTTCAAATAGATTCTTTAACAAATAACATTGCTCAAACTAGTAGCTCTATAAGAAGCCTTAAGAATGAGTTGTCAAATGAGATAATGCATTACTCTTTAAACCTCGACATTTTCAAAAAGCAATTACTAAATAAGCTAGAGTATATTATAGTACATAGTGATTTTGTAGAGGTTAAGTTTCGTAATTGGTTTAAACAAATCGTTATGATATATCGTGGACAAGAATTAGTTAAGTATAGAAACCTTATGAATAAGACTAGAGACAAATAGCTTACATGAAGTCATATCTTTCTAGCACACTGCTTACACAAATAGTGTTGTTCAAACTGCTTTTAGACATAACTATACCAAAACGTTATTATTAAATCGATTTACTTTAAGTAAATAAACATAACTATTTGACTAATAAATACCTATCTAATATTACTACTCATTTATTACGCAATCCTTTGATATAATTATAGTTGCCTCTATTTAATATGAAATTAAATAGACATAATCTATTGTAAAAAAAAATTATATAATAATTACCTATAACAACATGTAACACAATCGATTAAAGTGAGTATAAAACACTTGATTATCAAAGGGTATTAAATATTTGACAAACATATAAATCAATTTCCTTTTCATAACGAATAGTATATGATAAGATAATTAAGAAATCTTAACACAAGAGTAACTTCATAAGGTTAAAAAATCGTTTGTAAAAAACACATCTTAGATAGTACTATAACCTCAAACCAGATGTTCTGAGACATCATCCTTTATGTTTGAACATAGTAGTTAACTCTGTTGTAGGGTCTCTTAGAAACTCTGTTTTAAACATACATAAATAAAAATAGGAGCTATCAAATTAATGATAACCCCTTTTTCAATCCAAATGTTCTGCCGCATATTTTATCTATATACAATCTATCATATTGTCTTTATTACTTATTATTTACTGTCTATTAATTCTTACAAGCTCGTTAAACTCTATTACTAATCGCTTTAGTTTTTCACTTTGTCCATTGCTCTCTTGTTCTTGATTTAAGTTGCTCATGTAGTTGTTAAATGATTCTAATGTTTTAAATGATTTCATAACTTTAATTTTTACGTTGGTTATTGTGAGGTCTTACTTATTGCCCCGTTAGTTATTCTTCAATGGATTTATCTACATGTCTTTGGGTAGACTCTTTACTTAAACTTATCACTTTATGTGACATTGGTTTCTTACTTGACTCTATTGAATCGAATTAGTTTGACTAATTCTTACTTCTACTGCTACTACTCATTTTGTCTAGTGCTGTAATATCCTTAATAGAACTACTAGGGTCTTCTGTATCACGATAGTAATATAAGTGTTCTCTTACTCCATTAAATTTTTTATTTGAATCCTCAACTCTAATTAAACTCTTAATGCCCTTACCGTATCTTACTATTTTTCTAGATGAACCTATTCGAATTCCCTCTTTATTACATACAAATTGATAAAGACCATAGTCTTGCTTATCTAAAAATTTAGTTACGTTCATAGAGTCAATCTCTTCACCATTCTTAATTTTAAGGTTTGAATAGTTTACTAGCTCTTGACCTCTACCATTATCTTGAAAGTCTTTTAAGTAGTCTTTAAATAGATTTGGCTTAAACATTGTTTTAGGCTTAAGATTTTGATTCATCTTTATATCTCCATTCCAATCTTTAAATCTATTTGCAATCACTTCTTTTATCTCATCTACCTCATACATTCCTAGAATAGTTGTTGTTATCTCTAAGTGCTCTTGAGACTTAAACTCATCATGACCATGGCGTCTACAAACGTAATTTAAAAAGTCAAACACTTCATTGATTTTATCTTTGATACTTAACACTACATTAATCTTTATACTTGGTGATGTTGCTTTTTTATTAGTCTTCACTACGCTCAAGTCTTTTAAGCTCTCATAAAGCTCTATGTCACTTCTACCATTATGAATCTTCTTTAGTTCATTGTAATATCTTCTATTGAACACTTTACTCGATCCAGTTACTTGATTGTTTCCACTAGATAACAGAATAGCTCTTAACGTGTGAACATATATCTTCCTATTCAACTTCATTTCATTAAAGTAATTTAATGGTAGTCTTAGAAATTGTCCTTCCTTAACATCATTACTCTTGTGTTTAGATATTCTATAATGATTATTATTATCATCTGATTTCATTGTAATGTGCCCTAACTTAATTAACTTATCAATATGCTTACCCACGTTAACCTTATTAATCCCACTGTGTTTTTCTATAGTCGCTTGACTAATTGGGTAAAAATTATCCTCTATCTTATTTTCTCTTTTATCTTTTTGTCCTTCTATTGTCCAAGATATTTTAAGCATCGTTAGATATACTGCTACATCGTTGTTGTTTAAACTATTATCTAGTATTACATCTTTATAAACCTTTCTAAAAATATCATTTTCTCCTTTTGCTTTACCTTTAGTAACCTCTTCTATGTGCAGATGAAACTTACTATAATCGTATTCTTCTTTATTATTCATAATCATGTAGTTTTATTATTTATTAGTTCTCTTCAAATTGTCTAACTATTTTTAGGTCAATTAGAGAGTTGAAATATTCAGATGTGATTTTTGTTCTTCTCGCTCTATTTTGCAAGTACTCTTTCAATTCTAACCTTGTCTCGTATCTGCGCCCTAAAAACATATAATACTTATCTCTATCCTCGTTAATTATTTGTATTTTAATCTCATCCATTGTTTTCATATTGTTTATTTTAATCGTTGTTTGTTTTAATTCTCGTTTTAATCTTATCCTGTTTTTATTGTTATACATCACAAGCAATAGATAATAGTGCATGACCTTATGAAGAGGTTTAACCTATTGTTTACTATCGCTAAATTGTTGTAAGTTGTTTTCGATATTACAAAACGTCATCGAGAACGCTATATGTTTGTAACCCAATACAAACACACCCCGTAGTATAAAAGTGTACATTTCTATAACCCCCTAAGTGTACATTTCTATAACCTCAAGTGTACATTTCTATAACCTCTAATTGTACATTTCTATAACACATAAGAAGAGTTAAGAAGAAGAGTTAAAAAGAAGAGGTATTTCGACATTGGTCTCACACGTCTCTGTCTTTCTTTTCTATATTATAAATAGATGTTCCTAGAAATGATTCACCTTATGATAGAAATTAGTTCTTAATTTCAAATAGCATATAGTAATCATATTGTTTAGGAAAGGTTTGTATGCCCGAAATTCAACCAACTTGATTTAAAGCATACTCACCAATCACACTATCTTTTAATCCCTCCTAGGACTAACATTCTGACATAGGTACTCATAGCTAAGTCTTTCTTCAAAGCTCTTTCCATAATTACTTTATAATTGTCCTCAGTTAGTCTCACTAGTAATGGTTTAATCTTGTTCTGTTTTACTTTCTTTGTGTTCATTCTGTTATTTATTTAATTGTTATTTATTGCCAATGAAGTCTCTCTTCATTTAGTTATTTATATTTTAGTACAAAAAAGGAAAAAAATGGTGCTTTTAAAACTGCCCTTATCTTCATATAGGGACAGTAAAGGATCAATAAGCTCTATATCAATAGTTTAGATGATTTGGATAAATCAACGATTTACACCACTATTTCACAGTATAAATTGCAATAGATTTTCATCACATAAGGTCAATTTTAGAGTATACTTTCAAATGACCTACTTGTCAAAACATAAATACTAACCTCTACTAATTAAATTAACCTACCCTATTTATGCCTACTTCATTTGTAAAGATTACTTTTGTCTTGAACTTAAGCACAATTTGATGCAAGTAAAATATATTAGAGTATCGACAATAGAACAAAACATTGATAGACAAGAGCATAGTGGTAAGAGCTACGTAGATAAGTGTAGTGGGTCAATAGCTTTTAAAGATAGAAAGGAAGCATCTAAGCTATTAGCTAATGATGAGGTAAGCGAAGTGCTAGTGCATTCTATTGATAGACTAGGAAGGAGTACTATAGACATTATGAATACTATACAAGACTTCACATCTAAAGGTATTAATGTGGTGAGCGTTAAAGAGGGGTTAAGTACTATTGTAGAGGGCAAAGAGAATCCAATTTCTAAGATGATGATTGGAATTTTAGGTACACTTGCAGAGTTTGAGCTCTCTAGAATCACAGAAAGACAACTAGAAGGTATTGAGAAAGCAAAGGCTAAAGGTTCTTATCTAGGTCGTTCTAAAGGAAGTAGTGAAAGTGTTGAGGTGTTTATGAACAAGGCTTCTACTTTATCTATAGTAAAGTACCTTAAGATGGGAGAATCTATTTCAAGGTGTGCTTTATTATCTAAAACATCAGAGGGTACCGTTAAGAAAGTAAAGAAGATGTTACGTGACGGTGTAATCACTCTATAAAATAATCGTTTTTAAGTCATCTTAAAAGAAAATTTTGTACATTTATAGAGTAAGGAGTTCTTATAGCTACCTTGGTTTCCTTAATTATAGGTGTATTCATATTTTACTCAAAAATAATCTCTCTTTTAAACTAATACGATGACAAAAAACAAAACTAAATCAATAATTTTATTTTTATACTTATGGTTGTGCATCGGGTTCCCAATGGGTTTGTGGGTCTTACTAGCAGGACCTTCAAAATGGTTGTCCGAGTATGCCCGTTCAACAGATATGGAGATATCCAAAGAAAATGTTTTTGGAAAACTAATTATCATACTATATGTAATTGTTGCCTTTTTAGTGGCACTTTTCATCCATCGCATTGTAAAAAAATCAACAACAAAAATGATGAAATGGTTGTTGCCAGGTACATTAACCATAATTCTATTAACTTCAGTTTATATTTTTAGTTTTCATCCTCAATGGCTGATAAGCTATTCAGGAGGAATTCCAGCAAGAAATATAGAAATGAAACAAGATAAAAATTCTCAAGAATTAGAATTTGTTTTTGGTTCGTACCCAAATGAAGAAATGATAAAATCTCTTAAAGGACAAGGATACACCGGTATAATATCACTATTACATGAGTTGGTTGTTCCGGCAGAGCCCACTTTAATAAAAGACGAAATTGAAATTGCTAATAAATATGATATTAAGGTAATAAATATGGCAATGTTACCCTGGATTTCAGGGAATGAAAAAACATTACAGTATGCGAAGGAGTTTATTGAAAACGAAAAAGGACTTTATTATGTACATTGTTATTTGGGACGTGACAGGGTTAATATTTTTAAGGCTGCTGTTAAAAAATACGGTGTTAAAACTACTTCAGAATCAACCATTATTAACCGTAGATTAGAAGATGAACCTACATGGGAAAGAGGAGATTATTTCAAATTAGAAGAGGGCGTTTACTTAACTCCATATCCAACCGATGATGAATTTATGAAATATGTTCTTAACGACTATTTTAAAACCGTAATTTCCCTTCTTGATAGTAGCAAAGTAATAAACCAGAAGTGGATTACAAAAGAAAGTGAACTTTTTACAGATTATCCTATGAAATATGTGAATTATCCTCTTGTCACCTCTTTTGGTCAAGAAGATTTGATTCAATTAAAAACGTTAATTAGCACAAAAGAAAAACCAATACTTTTACATGGTTTCCTAACAAATGATCCAATTTCAAAATTTATTATTAATAATTATTTAAACTTTACCGAATAAGAAACTCCTAAAGAAGTGTAAACAAAATATTCTCCTTTTGCAAATGGTTTTTCTTCTCTTAAAACGCTAGCTTTAAATCCCCAAGCATTTTTTTTGCTTTTGGATGAAAAATGATATCCTACCACTAATTTTTGAGAATCTAAATTAAATACTTCACTACCTGTAAACCCTGGAATAAACCTATCTAAAGCTGGTGCAGCACCTAAACCACTTTCAATAGTGAAATAATTTTCTGCATCACTTCTATATTTTCTATAAATTAATGTTCCAGATTTATTCATTCCTGGAGCTCTTGGAGTTACATAAGTTCTAAATGCCCAATAACTATTACCGGTATACCAACCAACAGAACCAGTATAAATTGTTGTTTCCGATGAGAATTTAAGCCATCTAAAACCAAGCGAAGCCTCAAAACTTTTTGGTAAAGATTTAAAGAGCTCAAATCCATAACGTTGCGTTGGATTTAATGGACTACTAGACCAACCACCACTTACATAGGCATACAACCCTTTTACAATTCTTGGGTACATATCTATTTCTAACTGGTAATTATCTGTTTGAAATCTATTTGTATAATTTAATTTTGTAGTTATACTTCCAAACTTTGTTTGCCTAGAATATGATAATGTGCTGTAATACATATTGTCTCTATCATTCTTTTCATAAATATCCATCGCATAACTAACCCCAATATTATTAAAATTTAATGCGTTTTCTAATGATTTTTTATACCTTAAAACTTCTTCATTTTTTGGATGTAATTTCACAGCTTTTCCCATTGTAATTGATGCCTCACTTATATTACTTGAATTAAGTTCTGATTTTGCTTTAAGTATTAAAAAATCTGCATCATCAGAAAAAACCTCTAATGCTTTTTTTGATAATTCTAAAGCTTTAAAATATTTTTCTGCATATTGTTCGTTTTTAACATAAGCAATCCAATCTGTTTTTCTTTTATTGTCTTTATTGATAATATAGGCAAATTCTTTTCTTGCTTTTTTATAAGCCCCGTCCCAAGAATACGTGATTGCTAAAAAAGACCTGACATCTAGATAATCAGGATATTTCGTCAATATTAGCAATAAAGAATCCTGTGCCTGTTTTCGTTGTTTATTAAAAGCCATTTCACGTGCTTTAGAAAATGATGTATCTGGATTTCCTTTAAAAAATTTTTGCTGAGCAGAAATTTGAAAAGTCAACAAAACCAACCATACCGATATTAGTTTTAAACTAAATTTTGATATTTTCATTTCAAAGATTCTTTAAAGGTTATGTAAGCTTTATTCTCGGGATGTATTATTAATATACTGTCCATTAGCCTATTAGCATTCTCCATGTTATTCATTCTCTGGAAAGCTTTTGCTAATTTAAAACTAATATCCGCATTTCCTATTTTACTCTCATGTACTTTTTCTACTAAATCAATTGATTTTTTATCTTGATCAGACCACCAATATAAATCTAATAATGCCAAGTAAGTATCCTCATAATAAGGAGACCTTTTAAGTGCACTTATCAATTCAATCTCAGCTTTTACATACAGCCCTTCCCAGGCTAAAACCCGACCCTTTAAGACCCTAGCATCTATATGGTTAGGTATTTTATTTAAAATATAATCACAAAGTAAAATTGCTTTTTCTACTTCTTTCTCAAAGGCTTTCTCCTTTGCAACCTGAAACATTTGATCAAAATCTAATCCTTTAGTTAATTTTTTAATTTCTGCGAGTTGTTCTGTTGAAAACTCAATATTTGGCCTAGCATAAATATTAAGAGATTCAGGAAATATTTTATTTTGTTGAGTACTATATGTATTTCGTTTTTTAAACGCTATTAATGAGTCAGAGATTGTTTTTAACAGGTTCTCATCATTTATTTTATAAGTCTTAAAGTTCTCATCAATCTTATACAATTCTCCATCTGAATACAAATAATCTTTATATATAAAATCACTGGTATTTCCTTTGTATCGCATCAGTGGTATTTGATGAGTATTTCTAAAGCTTCTCACAGTATCCAACCCTTCCCCTAACCAAGCTACCTTTTCTAATTTATTAAATTCATAATTATTCATCAAAAAGGAAAGTAAGCTTGGTGTTACATCCAAATGTGATGAAACGGACTTAAACTTCACTGATTTTTTTAACAGAGGACTATATATAAACATAGGAACATGATATTTACACAACTTATCTTTCTGACTTATAGGTACCAGCCTATGGTCTCCTGTGATTATAAATATGGTATTATCATACTCAGGTCTTTTTGCATATGCCTGCATGAACTTTTTTATAGATGTATCTACATACAGAAGGCTAGAAAAAATATCTGAATGATTCCTGATTTTTTCTTTAGATACCTGAAAAACTTGTTTGGATTGTAAAATAGTTTCAACTCGTGCTTCATACTTCTCTTTCAATGGAAAATCAAAAGGATCATGGTTGGTCAATGTCATTACAATGTCTAATCTTGGTATCTTTTTTTTGTCAAATGTTGACAGTGCTTTTTTATAAATTTCAGCATCAGGATACCCCCAAGAATACCCTTTTGAGTCTGCTTTTGTTCTTTCATAGTCCAAACCAAAATTATTTTCATCAATTAAATAATCAATTCCATTGTATTCTAAGAAATTAATGTTCCGATCAAATTTTGATTGATGTCCAGCATAAAAAGATGTTGTATATCCATTCGCTTTCAACACACTAATTAATGAAATGTGAGAAGGTGTTTTTGTCAGTTCTAAAAATCCTTTCTCTCCATACGGAAGAGACCCAAACAACGACGGAAGAATCCCAAACGACCTCCCTGAAGTACTTATAAAATTATTCCAGTACAAAGATTTTGAAGCTAAAGAGTCTAAATAAGGAGTAAAGCCTCCATATTCAGCATCTCCCACAAATTCACTTCCGAGGCCTTCAATTATCAATACAACAATTGTTGGCTTTTCTTCTTGGATCTTAAAAAATGGCGCCAACACATCTTTTGTTTCATCAAACGATTTTAAAAAAGGATATTCCTCTTCTCCCGATAAATCATAATTACCAATGGCGTTTTTTTTATTTTGAAACTTTATTATGTCTGCACCTAAAAAATACATTTTATTCTGATAAGCAATCGCAGATGTTTCTGAAAGCACTAATTTCAAGCTCCCGAAAAGCACAACTAAAATTATAATGATTGAAACTATTTTATGACGAATGACATGTTTATTAAGAACACGATTTATGATCAAAAAAACCATTGGAAATAAAACAAGTAGAAAAAGAGAAAATAAAGATGTTGCTTCTGATGAAGAAGATACCGTAGCGTACACATCATGTATAGAATACCCCAATACATCAGCCCCGAGGTTTAACAGTGTTGTTAGGCTATATGTTACCAAAGCAAATTGAACAACAACCACAAAAACAAAAAACACGGTAATAAGCTTAACTCTTTGTTTTTTTAAAATAAAAAAAAACAGTACATGAAATGGGAACAATACCATTCCTATTAATATTGCTGTATAAACATCATTGATAAATTTATACAGCAATGTAATTCCAAAATTCGGTACTTTAACACCATTAGAAAGCATCATATAAAGCTCAAATAAACTTATCAAGAGAAAGGTACATAGTAGCGCCAAACAGACATAAACATATCCTTTGACAAATAACTTCTGAGGTGTAGATTTCATAATAATTACAGTATTTTTTTGTTATTAACTTTCGACTTCTGGAAACCTTTTCTAATCATAGTTCCCCATCTTTTATTTTTGTTAAATAAATAATCCCAATTACCTCTTATTGCTGCATATAAAATAAGGAGGTGTAATGTAAATGATTCTAACAAAACTGTCAGTATCATTTTATAGCCTATTCCTTTGTCTTTGTATTGATGGAATGTATGTTCTTCTGTAAGAATTGCCACTAAAGAAAATAAGACTGTAAACAAGTATGCTAAAATAAATAATACAAAAGCATAATCCCATCTCAACTTTTGATACATTACAAGTGTTGTTAAATACACAATTCCAATGGTTTCGATAACTGGTCCTATTCTTTCATAAAGAAACCAATAAGGGTAACTTAGTAAACCGAGTAATCTATATTTATAATTCAATCCGATTTTTCGGTGCTTCTGAAGAGTTTCAATGGTGCCCCTAGTCCATCTATTTCGTTGGGAAATAAATGTTTTATAATTATCTGGAGCCTCTGTCCAACAAAGCGGATCGGGAATATATGCCATTTTATATTTAATGTTCTGCTCTTCCATATGCATTCTCATCCGCACAATAATTTCCAAATCTTCACCAATAGTATTTGTATCATATCCTCCTATTTCAATAATAATTTTTCTATCAAACAAACCAAATGCGCCTGAAATTATCAGCAACCCATTTAATCGACTCCAAGCCATTCTACTAAGTAAAAATGCTCTTATATATTCTAAAACTTGTGTTTTTTCTATTAATTTTTTAGGAAAATTAACAGCCAATAGCCTTCCGTTTTTAACAACACAAGAATTAGCAATTCTTACAACCCCTCCAGCGGCAATGACCTTAATTTTTGTTGTTTCTAAAAATGGTTTTATCATTTTTTGAAGAGCATCTTCCAACAACAAACAATCAACATCTATACTAACAACATAATCGCTTTTACTTATATTCAAACCTACATTTAACGCATCTGCTTTTCCTCCGTTTTCTTTATCAATTACTGTCAACTTTTCAAATGCAGGATTGGTAGATTTAAAAACTCCAGCTCTTAATGCTTGTGTTTTTATTTGTTCATTTATAAGGTAATCTATACACTCTAAATCATAAGCTTCAATCAATTTTTCTAGACTGTCATCTGTACTTCCATCATTTATGATAGTTACATCATAATTTGCATAATGGCTTGACAGTAATGACCTTACATTATCAACAATGTTTAGACTTTCATTATAAGCTGGTGCTATTATTGAAATAGATGGAGCAACGGTTGAAGACAATATTTGTTTATAGTCTACATAACTGTTTTTTCTAAAATACGTAATAGTTTCAAATAAAGAAAGCGCACCTAATATAACGTAAGATCCCACCGCGGTAAGCGTATAGACAATAAAAAATATATTAATAACATATATGAGTATATGTGTCGAACCAGTATCCATCTTTAATTATTTTCTACGAATTTAAAAATTTTAGCATATGCTATATCGGTTGGCAAAACCTCTATATTTTTAAAAGTATCAATGCTGAACTTTTTCAGCATTGATAGAGCCTTTAACTTTATATCAAAGTTTTTATGTCTGATGTGCTCTAATAAAAAAGATTCATCGTTATTATCATATAGGTTTTCAAATATTTTAAAAAAAACAACTTGTTCTTCTTGACTGGATTGATTAAAATTTCTTTTTAAAATTTCTTTAGACGCAACAATATTTAAATGACCCAATGTTAAAATCACCTGAATTCTTACCTCTTTATTTTTATGTAACAACAGATCTATCAACGTGTTTTTTACGTCAAATTGATTGTAGGTTTTTGCTAGTTTTAATGCGAAAAACACAACCGATTTATTTTCTGACCTTAACCATGGTGTAATATTAGGTATTTCTTGAGTTTCGCCTCTATGCAATTCGTCTAACAACTGAATCTGATCCCACTCAGATAAGGGCGTTTTCAAATCATCTAAAAAAACCAATCCTTTAAAATTAAATAAACTAACAAGGTATAGTTGTACTTCTTTACGGATTTCTCTATTAGAATGGTTTCGAATATTAAAAATTTCATTGTAAACTTCAATTGAATGAAATTGTGACAGTTCTCTAATTCCTTTTACAACAACATGCCATTGATTGCTCTTCAATTGAGCGATTCCAAATCCTATAAGTCCTGTTTGAGAATAAAGCCTCTTAATCGATTCAGACATTTCTCCAGAAATATCTTTTTTTAACTTCACTAATAAAGAAACAAGTATCTTTCTTTTCAATTTATCTATTGAACACGTTTTTAATTGGTCGATAATTAATTGTTGCTCTGGACTTACCTCATCTACTTCGTTTCCTGAAAACAGATACGTTAGCAGGCTTAATTCATATTCCTTTTCATATTTAGTGGTGTTTTTTTCCTCTTTTCTCAAATAACTTCTAAGCATTTTTAGGTAACTTATAAGAACCAGAACGGTGATCATAAAAAAACCACTAATAACCCAAAGCAGCTGAATGACAAGTGGAAATTGTTCGAAATATTCAATAAAATACTGATATTTACTCATCCATAAAATCCTTTAAATAATTAATTTTTAGAGATTAGTGCAATAATCTTTTTACACGAATCACCAATTCATTAGGGCTAAATGGTTTACTCATAAAATCATTCGCCCCTAAATCAAACGATTTAAGAACCATTTTCTCTTGACCCATAGTAGAAAACACAATTATAGGAGACCCTAAATTCAGTTTATCCCTTACAAAACTTACCACCTCTAATCCACTTACAAAAGGCATCATGATGTCTGTTAAAATTAAATCTGGACGATGTTGTTCTATCAACTCAATAGACTTTCTTCCATCTTCAGCAATTAAAATCACATACCCTTCTTTTTCTAATCTAAATTTTAACAGTAATGAAAGAGTAGAATTATCTTCGGCTAAGACTATTGTTTTTTTGTTATTCATCGGTGGGCGTATTGTAAAATGTACATAGATTTTATAGAGAGGATAAAAAGCACCTCTTTTCTTAAATAATATAGTTAAATATACTGTTTAATTTCCTTAACATAAATATTATTTCAGGAAAGCACATTTTTGCTATGTGTGCTAACAGGGTTTTATAAGATTTGTGCGACTTAAAAATTGGATATTTTTTGGTTGCAGCAAATCGTTAGTTAAATGTAAGCATAAATTCTATGAGGTGTTACCACACGTTTTATTCTTATTGTCATATTGAGGTCAATATGCTTAATCAGCTAACAAAAATGATAATTTAACACAGGTCCCCTTTTCTTTATTGGATAAAAAACGAGTTTCCCCCTTGTAAAACTCAAGAAGTTTAATGACAGTAATCAAGCCCAAGCCCAGGCCTTGTTGCTCCATTTTATCGCGATTGAATTGAGTAAATGCTTCAATGTTCTTTTTCGTAATCCCATCTATCCCAATGCCTTCATCACATACAGAAATATGAACAAAAGTTTCATCTGTAACAACTTCAATACGTACAGCATCTCCTTTCTTTGAAAACTTAAATGCATTATCCACAATGTTGGAAATAATAATTTCAAAATGGCCTAATAAAATTTTAGCATCAAAAATATTTGGGTTTATTTTTAGGTCCGAAAGACGATTGTGTTTTGCAGCAACTTGTTCACACTGGTTAGATAACATTAGGGCTCCAAACTCAATTATTTCGCTCTGCAGAAGATCCTTTTTTGATTCACCATTTAATAGTAATTCTACTTCAGTGTGATATATAAATTTTTTAATTGTGTCATGAAGCCGATTCCCTGATTCTAAAATTGCTTCAGAAAATTGCTGGATTTCTTCAGGACTCATATCGGTCGCAGATTCTTTCATTATGGATGAGACCCCAATAATTCCATCTAAGGGGGTTAAAAGTTCGTGCGGAATGACTTTTGATATATTATTTTGTAAAGTTTCCATTTCAGAACGATAAACATCAAGCTTTTTTTGAAAAGCAAGCTCCTTGTTGGCAAGCGCTAACTCATCTGCTCGTTTTTGTTCTGTTATATCCCTTATGATAGCTGCGGCATTCCATTCATTATTTAACTTAAAAGATGTTACTAATATTGAAATTGGAAATTCGTGTCCTGATTTGTGTAAAGCCTCCATTTCTATCACATTTCCAATTAAAGGGCCTTGTCCGGATTTAATAAAATGGCTGAAACCTTTTTTCATTTGTTCACCATATCGTTGAGGCATAATAAATGAATGTAAATCTTTGCCAATAACCTCTATATTAGTGAAACCAAATATTTTTTCGGCTGCCGGATTCCAGAGCGTAACACAACCTTTCTCATCCATCAAAATAATAGCGTCTATTGCGTGAGTAGTGATGAGTCTGAATTTTTCTTCAGACTCTTTAGCCTTATTCTTATATTCTATTTCACTCGTGATATCATTGACTATTACTATTACCGCTTCCTTACCCTCATAATTAAGTTCTTGGGATGAAGTTTCTACATCTATGACTTGCCCATTCTTAAATTTATGCCGACAACCTTTCGTA
>TARA_B110000238_G_C16142999_1_pt1 | contig 14637 bp, 15 predicted proteins | sample TARA_B110000238 | Tara Oceans TARA_B110000238 (sample SAMEA4397569) | marine metagenome | biome: Polar Biome; feature: [SRF] surface water layer (ENVO:00010504); material: water (ENVO:00002006), including particulate matter (ENVO:01000060) such as... | depth 5 m | reverse complement strand
ACTGGAGAATACGTACCATCTTTTAAAATTTCAAATACTTTACCATTAACATTTTGAGAAAATGCATTAGCAATAGAACATACACAAAGGATTATTATAAATAAATTTTTCATTTAATTTTAGTTTTTTTTAATTTAACAAATACTTAATTACTTACGGAGTTAAACTAAAATTACTAGATAATAAATGATTGGATTTTAGATAGAGTAGGTTTATAAATAAGACTAATAGGAATATCATATACTAGTCTAAAAGATGATAAGATTATTTCTTTTTTGGGAAGAAAAGAAAAGAAATTTACAAAATTTACGTTGAGTTTAAAATCAACTTTTTCTAATAATAAAGTTTGAAAAGAAAATTTTAAATTAGATAATTCTTTTTCACACATGTCACTAAATGAAGTACAACAGGACTTTTCAAGCTCTAATATACAGCAGGAAACAGTATTAACACTGCTATTATTAAAGGAATTATCCTCAACATGACATTGATCATTAACGTTACCAAGATATAAAGAAGTTTCTTGATGACAATTAAGCTTAGAGATATTAAATCCTATACTAATTAATAGTACAAAGAAAGCAAGCATACAAACTAAGATATTTTGAAAAATTTTAAACATTACAAAAACAAATTTAGTTAAATTTCTTTAAACTAAAATCTAAAATAGTTTTAGTGATAATTTCAACTGCATCTAAAAGTTGTGTTTTATTTATAACTAATGGAGGAGCAAATCTTATAATATTTCCATGAGTAGGCTTAGCTAACAGACCATTATCTCTAAGGAGCATGCATATATCCCATGCAGTAGAACTATCTTCAGAATCATTAATTACAATTGCATTGAGAAGTCCCTTACCTCTAATTAAAGTAACTAATTTACACGAAGAAAGTCTATCGTTAAGTTCATCTCTAAATAAATTACCTAAAACAAATGCATTCTCAGATAAATTCTCATCTACAACAACTTCAAGGGCAGCTTGAGCAACTTTACAAGCAAGTGGATTACCGCCAAAAGTGGAACCATGCTCACCAGGCTGAATTGTAAGCATAACTTCATCATCAGCTAAAACAGCAGATATTGGCAAAACTCCTCCAGAAAGTGCTTTGCCTAAAATCAAGATATCTGGTCTTGCATCTTCATAATCAGTTGCAAGCATCTTACCGGTTCTAGCAATACCTGTTTGAACCTCGTCAGCAATAAATAAAACATTATATTTAGTACATAAAGTACGTACACCAGATAAATAACCTGGATCAGGAACAACCACACCTGCTTCACCTTGAATAGGCTCAACCATAAATGCAGCAACATTCTCATCTTGGAACTCCTTTTCTAGTGCTCCTAAATCATTATATGGGATTAAATGATAACCAGGCATATAAGGACCAAACCCTTCATAAGAAAGAGGGTCATCAGAGCTAGAAATAGCAGCTAGTGTTCTACCCCAAAAATTTCCATTAGCAAAAATAATTTTTGCTTTATCTTTTTCAATCCCCTTGTGTAAATAACCCCATTTTCTTGCAAGCTTATTAGCCGTTTCGCCTCCTTCAACTCCAGTATTCATTGGTAATACCTTGTCATAACCAAAAAGTTTAGTAATGTATTCTTCATAATCACCTAATACATCATTATGAAAAGCTCTTGAAGTAAGTGTTAATTTAGAAGATTGACTATTTAATGCATCTAAGATTTTAGGATGACAATGTCCCTGATTAACAGCTGAATAAGCAGATAAAAAATCAAAATATTTTTTATTATCTACATCCCAAACAAATACTCCTTCACCTTTAGACAATACTACTGGTAAAGGATGATAATTATGTGCTCCATACCTACTTTCTAAGTCTATAAACTTCTTAACATTACTCATCTGATCATTTTTAATTTGTCAAAGATAATGCTTTAATCTAATTATAACTAAGTTTGTGATATGCCAAGACCAAATAGACGAAAAAATATTTCTTTAGAAAATATTGAAATCATAGACACAGCAAATAAAGGAAAATCTGTAGCTAAACATGATGGAAGAATAATTTTTGTTAATGGTGGAGTTCCTGGAGATATTTGTAACATAACTGTATTTAAAAAAAGAAAAAAATATTGGGAAGCTAATATTGATGAAATTATTAAAAAATCAACATCACGTATTGAGCCTGTTTGTGAGCATTTTGGATCCTGTGGTGGATGTAAATGGCAAAATATGAAGTATTCTAGCCAACTAGAATTTAAGCAAAATGAAGTGCTTAATCATCTAACAAGAATTGGGGGAGTTTCAGTAAATGAATATGAAAAGATAATTGGAAGTAAAAGTGAATACTTTTATAGAAATAAGATGGAATTTACATTTTCAAATAAAAAATGGCTTACTAATGAAGAAATTTCAGAAAATAAAATAATAGAAAACAAAGATGCCTTAGGCTTTCATGTTCCTGGAATGTTTGATAAAGTAATTGATTTAAAGAAATGTTTTTTACAGAAAGAACCATCAAATAAAATTAGAAATGCTGTCAAAGAATTTGCTGATAAACATAAATTTGATTTTTTTGATTTAAGAAATCAAAATGGACTTCTAAGAAATTTAATAATTAGAACATCATCGACTAATGAATTAATGGTCTTAGTGCAGTTCTATAGAAATGACAGCAAACAAATTGAAATGCTAATGGATTTCTTAAAAAACTCATTTAAGGAAATAACTTCTCTCTTATTTACTGTAAATCAAAAAGCAAATAATACTTTATATGATCAAAAAATCATTTGTTTTGATGGTAAAGATCATATAAGTGAAGAAATTGATGGACTAATTTTTAAAATTGGACCTAAATCATTCTTTCAAACAAATTCTGATCAAGCAAAAGTATTATATAGAAAAACAAGTGAGTTAGCTAATATTTCAGAAAATGATGTAGTGTATGATTTATATACGGGCACAGGAACAATAGCTCAGTTTATAGCTAAAAAAGCAAAATTAGTTGTGGGAATAGACTCTGTTGAAGAAGGAATTATTGCTGCAAGAGAAAATGCAACATTTAATAAAATAACAAACTGTAAATTTTATACTGGTGATATGAAAGAAATATTTACAGATGAATTTATTAAACAAAACTCACAACCTGACATTATAATTACGGATCCACCAAGAGACGGTATGCATAAAAAAGTTATCGAACAGATACTAAACATATTACCAAAAAGAATTGTTTATGTAAGCTGTAATTCAGCAACACAAGCTAGAGATTTAGCAATTTTAAAAGAAAACTATATCGTTTCAAAGATTCAAACTGTAGATATGTTCCCACAAACCCATCATGTAGAAAATATAGCTGTTTTAGAGCTAAAATAGAGATTATAAAATGGATAAATTTTGGAGAAAATTAAAAGAATTATATGATTTAAACCCAATATTATTTGGACTATTATTATCTCTAGATTTATTAATTATCTTAGCTTTAATAATGTATCTTTTTTAGCTATCTTCATTAATAGTCTCAAGTATATTTTGAATCTGTAATAATAGAGATTGATTTTCATTATTATTAATAATAAAATCTGAGAGATCTTCTTTATTAGATTGTTCCATTTGATTGTCAATAATTTTCATAATATCCTTTGTGCTTTTATTATCTCTTTTTTTAATTCTTTTAATTCTTAAATCTAAATTTGAGGAAACACAAATAATAAAGTCTAATTTCTTGTTAGCTCCAGTTTCAAATAATATAGCTGCTTCTTTAAAAATAATAGAAGAATTTTGTTGTTTACACCAAAGATCAAACTCAACATTCACATAAGGATGAATAATTGAGTTAATTTTTTTTAAGGCTTTAGAATTATTGAAGATTATATTTTTAAGAAATTCTTTATTAATATTATTCTCAATAAAAACTTCTTCTCCAAAGTTCTCAATTAATGATTCTTGTAAAAATTTATTTTCCTTGACACATTTTTTTGCAATTAAATCAGCATTAAAAGAGGGGTAACTCATTTTATTAAGAATATTTGACACATAGGTTTTCCCAACTCCAATGCCACCAGTAATTCCAATTTTAATCATTTTTATTTAGTAAATTAAAATAAAGATCTTCATAAAGAGGAAGAATATTTGGCAAATCATATGTCTGTGACACCTTAAAGGCATTTTCCTTGAAAGAGGCTAAAAGTAAAGGGTCAGAAAATAATTTTAATATATCATCACTCATCTTTTTTACATCTCCTACGTTAGAAAGAAAACCTGTTTTTCCATCCAAATTTATTTCTGGCAACCCTCCGCTATTGCTTGAAATTACAGCAACTTTACTTGCCATAGCTTCAAGAGCAACTAAACCAAAACTTTCAGTCTCTGATGGGAGAACAAAAACATCAGAGATTGATAAAACATCTTCAATGACCTTAAGTTTCCCAAGAAAGAAAACATTTTTCGTGATATTTAATGAACGACATAAAGATTCAGCTTTTACTCTGTCGGGACCATCACCAACCATTATTAACTTAGAGGGTATTTTTTCATTTACTCTTGCAAAAATCCTTATAACATCCTCTATTCTTTTTACTTCTCTAAAATTGGATATGTGTGTAACAATAAACTCCTCCTTTGGAGCATATCGTTTTCTTGAAATAGTTGAAATTATTTTTTCATAGAGTCTCAAATCAATAAAATTAGGTATATAGTCTATCTTTCTATTTATATTAAAGTTATCATAAGTGACTTCTCTAAGGTTTTTTGAAACTGTAGTAACAGCATCAGAGCTATTAATTGCAAACTCAATTACAGGTTTAAAAGATTTATCTTTGCCAAGAAGAGTTATATCAGTGCCATGTAAAGTTGTTATAATAGGCAAATTAATGCCATAAGTTGATAATATCTGCTTAGCACTTACAGCAGCAGATGCATGAGGGATAGCATAATGAACATGTAAGATATCTAACTTTTCATGAATTGCTACATCAATTAACTTACTTGTAAGATTCAACTCATATGGGGTATATTCAAATAATGGATAATTTGGCACACTAACTTCATGATAAAATATTCTATCTGAAAAAAGATCTAAACGAAAAGGTTGATCATAAGAAATAAAATGAACATTATGACCTTTTTCAGCAAAAGCTACACCAAGCTCAGTTGCCACAACTCCACTACCTCCATATGTAGGATAACATACTATGCCAATATTCAGGTTATTCTTCATAAATTGGTGTTAAATCATTAAAATTTATCTTTTCAAATGTATCTATATTAATTATTTTTTCGTCAATTTTCTTATCTGTTTTAAAATTTAAATTATTCAAAGAATCAGATGAATTTATTAGATCATTATATTTAAAAATTAACTCCATAATATTAGTTCTTACATTTAAATCAAGTAATTTTTTATTTGAAGCATCTGGATGAATTCTGTTAGAAAGAAAAATATAAATTATTTTTGTTTCAGGATCTACCCATGATAAAGTTCCAGTAAAGCCAGAATGACCAAAACTTAAATCAGAAACACATTTACATGTTGGCCCACCTTCTTGATGAGATAAGGCAGGCTTATCAAAACCAGCTCCTCTCCTATTATCTAATGTGCAAAACTGACAGCTTGTAAACCTATTAATAACATTTTTACTTAAAAATTTCTCTTCAGCATATTCCCCATGATTTAAATACATACTCATCAACTTAGCTAGATCATTAGCGTTAGAGAATAAGCCCGCATGACCAGCTACTCCTCCAAGCATAGCAGCTCCCATATCATGAACATAACCTTTAAGAAGTTGACCTCTAAACACAAAATCATTTTCTGTTGGAATAATTCTATCAAAAGCAAGTCTTTTTCTAGGCAAATACCCTAAGTTTTCCATACCTAATTTATCATAAAAACTTTTTCTTGTAAATTCTTCTAGACTAGTATTTGTGACATTTTCAATAATTGGCTTCATTAAATAAAATCCTAAATCACTATAAATATATTCACTTTTTTTTAGAAGATCAGAATCAATAATTTGCTGCATAATAGAATCAGGGTATGAATAATGAAGAAAAACAGAATCAGCTACCTCGATTGGGAATTCTAGGCTCCTAAATTTAGAATAAAGAGTATCTCTAAGTTTTAAAGTATTTAAAGCTGAATCTTTAGATAGTGTCTTTTTATAAAACGGAATCCAGGGTTGTAAACTAGCTTGATGAGCAAGAATATCTTTTATTAAAAGATTATGTTTATTAGAATTTTGAACATTTAAATAATAACCTAAATTGGCTTGTAAGCTAAATTTATTCTCATCAACTAGTTTCATTAAACTTGGAATAGTAGAAGCAATCTTAGTAATGGAAGCTAGATCATAAACATCAGAGTTCAGAACTTCTTGAACATTTTTGTAAGTATGAAATCCATAAGACTTATTAATAAATACTTTATCATCTTTTGCGATTAAAATCTGACAACCTGGGAATGCTTTTTGATTTATAGCATGATAAATAATACTATCTATTTCCCCCTCTAATCTATCACTAAAACCGATTTCAGTAGCAGATACATAGGACATGCGTATTTTTTCAGTTTCAAGTCCATGATTAATTTTAAAATGTCGTGTATTTACAGGTAATCTCCCTTCTATTTTAACACCACCAAATATGGCTTGGGCAGACATATCCTGTGCTACTTTACTATTTTGATAAGAAAGAAGAAAAGCATCAAAATTATCAGTAAAAAGTAATGAATTGATACTATATGGATTAGCAAATACTGATAAAATAACTTTAGATTGCATTGCAATAGTTTGAATAAAAATATCTACTGACTTTGAAATCTTATAACTTTTCCAAGCATTTGCGTTAGATTTATGAACACTTACAATAACTAAGTTATACTTTGATAATTTATTTAATATAATTGCTTGTTCTTTTATGGAAGCATTAATATTAACACTAAAAGTATCTACACGAGAATATTTATTTAATGTTTGTTGAAAAAAGGTCCCCTTCTCTCCGATTGTTAAGCTTGCTATTTTAAGAGTGTCTAAATTCTTAAAAGGAAGAATATTATCATAATTCTGAAGTAAAGTTAATGATGATTTTACAAGTCTATCATTCAAAGATTCAGTATGCGCATTAATAATATTTTCTTTAATATCATAAAGCTGAGTTGCCTTATAGTTATTTAACCCCATCCATTTTTTAGCTACTAATATTCGTTTACATTTCTCGTCAATATACTCTTGAGAAATGACACCTTTTTTAATTGCTTCTTTTATTTTATTTATAGCAAGCGGAATATTTTCAGCACATAATAAAACATCATTACCGGCTATAAGGGCTTGTAAATCTAAATCTCCTGGACTATATAAATCACTTACCGCCTTCATATTTAAACCATCTGTAAATTTTAAACCTTTAAATTGTAAATCTTCAGTCAAAAGACCATTAACAACTTTAGATGAAAGAGAAACTGGTAATGACTTATCCGGCTCTAGAGATGGAATATATAAATGAGCAGTCATAACACTTCCTAAACCATTATTAATAAGTTTTTTAAATGGCACAAGTTCAACATCTGTTAATCTTTTTTTGGTGTGATTAACTACTGGAAGAGTTTTGTGAGAGTCTTGATCAGTATCTCCATGACCAGGAAAATGCTTAGCACAAGCTAAGATATTATTATCTTGTAAGCCGTTCATATATGCTAAGCTTAAGTTAGATACATTTACAGGGTTCTCACCAAAAGATCGATTATTAATAATTGGATTCTTAGGATTGGAATTAACATCTACAACTGGAGCAAAATTAATGTGAACGCCTAATAACTTACATTGACGCGCTATCTCCTCACCCATTTCATAAATAAGACTACTGTCTTTGATTGCACCTAATGTCATTTGCCATGGAAATCGCAAGGCAGAATCTAAACGCATTGCTACTCCCCATTCTGCATCTATTGCAATCATTAAAGGAGTCTTTGAGATAGATTGAAAGTAATTTGTTAATCTAGCTTGTCTTAGAGGGCCACCTTGTAAGAACATTAAACCTCCAATATTATATTTTTTAATAATTTGGGATATTTTTTCCTTATACTTATCATCTTTATTAGACAAAACAGAAATCATAAACAATTGAGCAATTCTTTCTTCAGCAGATAAAGTCTTAATGATTTCATCTGCCCATTTAGAATCATTTACAATAAAAGGTGGAAGTTTACTATCTTGAGCTAATAAATTACAACTAAAGAAAATAACTGATAGAATTAAAAAAAAATTTAGAAGATTCATTAAAACAAAAATATAAATTGTTAGTACTTAAATTCTATAAACTATAAAATTATCTTCCTTACTTATTAACGCCTTTTTAAAAAGATAAATTTTATAATTTTACAATAATATGAAAGCACCACAAATACCATCATTTTTTAAATCACAACAGATTAAAGATTTTAATTTTTTACCAAGATATTACAAAGAAAAAATAAATAAAAAAATTAAAACAAAACACCAACATTCTTCTAAGATAAAATTTGAAAGAATAACAAATCCTTATACATTAAAAAGAAGAAATATTAAAATATTTTTTCTAATTATTATCCTATCTTTGTTAGCGTTCATCCTTTTGAAGTAATAAAAAAAAATACACATTGAACATTATACAATTATTACCAGAAAATGTTGCAAATCAAATTGCCGCAGGAGAAGTTATTCAAAGACCATCTTCGGTTGTTAAAGAACTTTTAGAAAACTCATTAGACTCTGGAGCAACAGAAATCAAGTTATATATTCAAGATTCAGGAAAAACATTAATAAATATTATTGACAATGGATGCGGGATGAGCTCTCAAGATGTTATTTTATGTATTCAAAGACATGCAACTTCAAAAATAAAAATCGCAGCTGATTTATTTAATATTCTAACAATGGGCTTCAGAGGAGAAGCTATGTCATCAATTGCTGCAATTTCAAATATAGAAATTGAAACAAAGCAATTAGATAATAATATTGGATTTAGATTAAATGTTGAAGGAGGAATTATTAAGGAACAAAAAGAATGTTCAACATTAAACGGAACATCTATAAAAATTAAAAATTTATTTTTTAATGTACCAGCAAGAAGAAAATTTCTAAAATCTGATAATATAGAAATGCGTCATATTTATGAGGAATTTTCAAGAGTAGCTTTAGCTAACCCTAATATAAAGATGCATTTGTCTCATAATAAACAAGAGATTTTATTTTTAAATGCTTCTAATTTTAGACAAAGAATAGTTAACCTTATTGGAATAAAAAAAAATGAGCAACTTGTTCCAATATTAGAAGAAACATCATTAGTAAATATCTCTGGGTTTATTGCAAAACCAAATTCAGCTAAAAAAACTAGAGGAGAACAATACTTATTTGTTAATGGAAGGTTCATTAAAAGTTTTTATCTTCAAAACGCAATATTCAAAGCTTTTGAAGGATTAATTGCTACAGATTATTTCCCTTCTTTTTTCATAAACCTTATAATTGATCCAAAAAAAATAGATATAAATATCCATCCCAATAAAACAGAAATTAAATTTCAAGATGAAAAAGCTATTTATTCAATTTTAAGATCTTCAGTAAAAAGATCGTTAGGACAATATAATATTTCGCCAAGCATAGATTTTTTACAAGAGAATTCATTTAATATTAATTCTAATAGCAATACTCCAATCATTGAACCAAAGATAAATATTGACTCGTCATACAATCCATTTAATTCTGATTCAAAAAAAATTACTTCAAAAGAAATAAATACTAATATTAAATTTTTAGATGACAATCTATTAGGTATAGATTATAAATTTTTACAAATAAAAAACAAATTCATTTTAAGGTTCTGTAACGATGAGATTATCTTAATTCATCAAAAAAGAGCACATCAAAGGATCTTATTTGAACACTTTAAATCTAAAGAAAAAAATAAAAATTATTCTTCACAGATATTAGTTTTTCCGATTGAAATAGTAATGAGTAATAATGATATAGAAATAATTCAACTTATTTCAGAAGAATTAAAAAATATAGGGTTTGAATACATCTCTAGTCATAAAAAATTAATAATTAAAGCAATTCCAACAGATTCACAAGAGAAAAATATAGAGAATTTAATAGAAACAATAATTGAACAATATAAAACAAGCAATAAAGTGAAGTTAGATGACAAACACAAAATTGCACTCGCACTCGCATCAAGCATGTCTATATTGGAGACGCAAACACTTAATCTAGAAGAAATGAAAAAAATTAATTTGGAGTTATTTAAATGTGAAAGTCCAAGTATATCCCCATCAGGAAAATTAACAGTAATCAATCTTAATATGATTAATATTGAAGAAAAATTTAATTAATGTATCGTCCAAGTAGCTTTAGTCAATTACCTGAAATAGTAAAAAACTTATTAATTATTAATGGTTTGTTATTTTTTGCTACAATTTCTTTACAGAAACTTGGAATAGACTTAGTTAAAATATTAGGACTACATCAATTTCAATCGCCAGATTTTAGACCTCATCAAATAGTAACTCACTTTTTTATGCACGGAAGTCTAACGCATTTATTCTTCAACATGTTTGCACTTTGGATGTTTGGAAAAATACTGGAAAATGTTTGGGGAGCCAAAAGATTTTTAATATTCTATATTATAACAGGATTAGGGGCGGCATTAATTCACTTATTGATAACTCAATATCAAATTATTAGCTTAAGTAATCAATTCCCTGAATTACTAGATTTAGCTGTTGAAGGAAGATACAATACAGGAATTGGAATATCTAAAAGACTAACTCAATTAGTTATAACCCCAACAGTTGGGGCTTCAGGAGCTGTATTTGGGCTTTTATTAGCTTTTGGAATGTTATTTCCAAATACGCTACTTTATATTTATTTTGCAATACCTATAAAAGCAAAATATTTTGTAATGGTTTATGGCGCAATTGAATTATACTCAGGGTTGAGCAATAATCCTGCAGATAATGTTGCTCATTTTGCTCATTTAGGGGGAATGCTTTTTGGATATATTCTCATTAGATATTGGAAAACAAACTCAGACTCATTTTATTAAATGACATTAATTAAAGACATAAAATATAATTTTTATAATACTACTATTTTAAATAAATTTATTTACTTAAACGTAGCCTTATTTTTAATTTTCAATATACTAAGTGTTGTTTTTGGTTTATTTATGATTGACACTAGTAAATATGTTGTAAAATTTATTCTACCTTCAAACACACAAGAACTTATAACACAACCGTGGACATTAATAACATATATGTTCATGCATGAAAATTTCATTCATCTTTTCTTTAATTTATTATGGCTGCATTTTGGAGGAAAATTATTTTTAGAATATTTTAACGAGAAGCAATTTATCAGCACATATATACTAGGAGGTATTGCTGGAGGATTATTATTTATACTGGCATTTAATTATCTTCCAGCCCTAAAAGAATATAATTTAAATGCAAAGGCACTAGGCGCCTCTGCATCTGTTCTTGCAATTATGTTTGCAATTTCAACACATATTCCAAATTTCAAAATAACATTACCTTTCTTAGGATCAGTAAAAATCAAATATTTAGCATTTGCTTTTTTAATATTAGATATATTAAGCATACCTAAAGGAAATGCAGGAGGGCATATAGCTCATATTGGAGGTGCTATATTTGGATTCCTATATATTAAACAATTAAATAAAGGGTTTGATATTTCAAAAAACTTTTATCAACTATTTAGCAATTCATTTTTCAATAAGAAAACAAAAAAGAAAAAAAAGAATCAAAAAAATATAGATATTGTGCTAGAAAAAATTTCTAAATCTGGATATAACAGTTTAAGTAAAAGTGACAAAGAATTATTATTCAAAGCAAGTGAACAAAAAAATTAACGTGAAACACTTTAATAAATTTCTCTATATTATAAATTCTCTAATTCTTTTTGCATTATTGTTAACATATTTAACTCCATTAATTGATCCTATTAATTTTTGGCCTATATCATTTATTGGTTTAGCTTATCCTATACTTTTATTTATCAATCTTTTATTTTTAATATTCTGGTTTTTTAGTTGGAAAAAATATTTTTGGGCAAACTTTATAATTATCTTTTTAGGAGTATCTCACGTTGAAAGTTTTATTGGAATTAATGAAATTGAAATTAATCAAAGTATAAATTCAATAAAGATTTTGTCATATAATGTAAGATTATTTAATAAAAATGAAAATATTAAAAAACAGGATATAGATAATAAAATAATTAAGTTTATTAAATCCTATGATGCCCAAATTTTTTGTGTTCAAGAATTTGAAAAATCTGAGAACACTAAAATCCTTGAACATTTTTTTAACACTAAAATAAAAGATAAACTAAAATTACAAATATTTTCAGTTTATGAAGAAGTAAACTATGGGGTTATAAAAGATAATATCTGTGTATATAAAGATTTAAAAATTGATAAGGATACAATCAGGGTTTATAATATGCATCTTCAATCTAATTGGATTGATAGTATTAAATCTTCATTTCAAAACAGGAGTAATGAGGTAAAAATTATAAAAAAACATATCGAATCTTCTCCTTATAAAGTGATTTTATGTGGTGATTTAAATGATACACCAATTTCATACGCTTATAATAAAATTTCAAAAGACATGAAAGATTCTTTTAATAAATCGGCAAAAGGATTAGGTGGTTCCCACACAGAAATTCCCATGCTAAGGATAGACTATATTTTTACTTCTAAAGAAATAGAATCTTATGATTATCAAAAGCATAATATAAAGTTATCAGATCATTTCCCAATCAGCTGTAAAATATCTATTCCATAAACAATATACTCAATCTACTTATTAATTTAGAATGAGCTGTAAAAATATGATGTTATTTTTTTTCTGGGAGATCAGTAGTTCCTTGAAGAGATACTGCTGTTTTTTCTATTTTTAATTTACCTCCTGAATGAACTTCAATTACAAAAGTTAATTTACCAACTTCAATAATTTTTCCGTGAATACCTCCCAGAGTGACTATTTTATCATTGTTTTTTAATTGAGACCTATATTGACTTTCTTTTTTCTGCTTCCTGATTTGAGGACGAATCATAAAGAAATACATAACCAAAAAAATTAAAGCAAACATTATCAAAGATGCAGTTCCTGAGGATTGGGCTTGAAGTAAAATCATATTTTTTATTTTTTATTTAGCAATAACATTACCTCTAATAGTTAAAATCTTTGCATTTGGGATTGCATTAGAGATAACAGATACTTTTTTTGTTTGTGAGCCTAAGCGACCTTTACTATTAAATGTAACTTTAATTTCAGCTTTCTTACCAGGAAGAATAGGATCTTTAGGCCACTGAGGAACAGTACATCCACAACTTCCTTTAGCAGAACTAATTATTAAATCAGCCATTCCTGAATTAGTAATTATGAATTTATGAGTAACTTTCTCACCTTCAATAATATCACCAAAATCATGCAGATCTTTATTAATTTCAAAAACTGGTTGTTTGTTACTTATTTTTTTCTGTTTAATTGATTGATTATTATTAATAAGTTTAGTTGATAATCTTTTTTCTTTGCTAGCAACTTTATTAATGCTATCATCACAAGATGATACTATCATTACAATAATTAAAATTAAATATTTATACATTATTTTTTTTTCAAAATTAAGAAATTACTGCAGACCTCTACCTTTTTTATTGATCATATTTTTTTCTGTAAAGTCTTTAATGGCATTATCCAATAAACCATTAACAAACATTTTACTTTTTGCTGTACTGTAATACTTTGATATTTCTATATATTCATTTAAGGATACCTTTACAGGCAGTTCTTCCATCGTTAAAATCTCAGAGAAAGCCATTTTTATTAAGATCTGATCCATTAAAGCAATTCTTTCAAGATCCCAATTCTTAGACTTCTCTACTATAATTTTTTCGTAATTTTTATTTTGCTCTGCTGTGGATGAAAATAAATTAACAGCAAAACTTTTATCAGATGAATTTTTAAAAACAGTGTTAAGGTTATGAATTTTATTTAATTTAAAATTACCCATAATAATAGTTGCAACAAATGGCAAATCATCAATCCAATAAATACTCTTTTCCTCTAAAATATGATGAAGAACTTCATTATTTAAAATAAAATTATTTAGAGCCTGATTTATAAATCTTATATCTTCTTCCTGGCTACTCTCTTTTAGGATATATTTATTATATAAATCACTTTTAATAAGATCGATAAATACTTTTCTTATAATATCATGATCATTGTCAAGCCAGTTACTTGAAACATTTTTTAATTTATCAAGCAACTTTTTATCTTTTCGAATCAACTTAAAAATAAAATTTTCAGTAAATTTTGTATTTGGATTTAAATCATCCGAGCTAGGAAGAAATTTATTTTTCCCATCTTCAAAATGATTTTCAGCAAACTTGCATAATTCAATTAAAAAACAAATTAATACATTATGAAGTACATTAATGTTTTCAATATGATCTAATAATTTTTTTTCAGCGTTTGAAACATTAGTATCTTTAAGAGAAAAAAATGAGTAAAGCGATTGCATTACTTTTATTCTTATATGTCTTCTACTTATCATTTAATTATTTTTCTTTTCTAATAATATATCATTAGCTATTTTAA
>TARA_B110000238_G_scaffold87931_1_pt1 | contig 14667 bp, 12 predicted proteins | sample TARA_B110000238 | Tara Oceans TARA_B110000238 (sample SAMEA4397569) | marine metagenome | biome: Polar Biome; feature: [SRF] surface water layer (ENVO:00010504); material: water (ENVO:00002006), including particulate matter (ENVO:01000060) such as... | depth 5 m | reverse complement strand
ATTCCTCAAAATCACTGAAGTTTTTAAATCACTTATTATTGATATTCATTCAATTAAATGAACTTTTATTTGCAACGATTTTTTCCTTCAATAAAAAGAAAAAATCTATTTAAAAGTTTAAATTATTGGGAACAAGGAGTCTTTAAAAATATATAGAAAAGTCAGAAAAATGCTTAATTGTTATTAATCTCCGTATAATAAAGATTTAATCTCATTCTTTTAGCGTATTTATCTGCACTTGGACTTGGTCCAATTAGAACAGTTCCTAGAGGGTTAATGGCTGATGATGTAGGTGTGAAAGTCATAAGGTCAGAGTTTTCTACCTCAGTATTCATAGAACTGCTTATATCAGAACTTACTACTAAGCCTAGTTTAAGATTTGTAGAATCTTTTCTAATAACATTTTTTATATGTTCACTTATTTTAATTTTATACATCAACCCGTTTTCATCCTCGTCTAGCTCAATTAAGCCACCATGGTATATCTTATTGTCATATTCTTTGGCACCAGATGAATTGTCAATAAAATAATCTATTAATGGAGCCTTATTTTTTATATCATACAAATACAGTCTAGAAGGTTCAATAATTCCCCCACTAGAACTAAGCATATCTTTATCAATATACATGGACAAGTTTGCCTCATTAACCAACCATTCTTTAGATCTAATCTCTTCTAAAACATCTATCCCATCATTATTTTTAAATAATTCAATTTCTGCCATTACCCCTGCTCCTCCTTTAAGATAAACTGTTTTAGGGTTGTTAATAGTGTCGGAAATCTCATTATAAATTGCCGCAGGATAAGCTTCGTTTTTAAATGAATTAATTTTATACCCACTCATCTTTAATAAAAATTTAGATTCCTCTTCCTCTATTACGTCATCAGAAGTATCATCAGAAGTATCATTTTTATCATATTTTTGATAATCATATACCATTCTTATTTCCGCTTCATTAAAATTTAAAATCATCATTAAAGGATCAGAAAAATCATATGCTTTAATTACTAAACCTTTTATAAATAACTTAAAATTTTCATTATTATCTAAATCTTGAGATCCTTCATTATCAATGATTTTTTTTTGAAAAAATTCCTTATCAAGTGGAACCCTTATCCTAGGTGTTAGCCTTTCTTTTACAGTTTCTGATTCATCATCTTCTGTGGTTTCGGGATCATCTTCATTGTAAAAAACAAGCTCATTAGAATTAATTTCTATTTCGTCATCAAAAAGTACAGTGCCAGAAAAATTTGAGGGAATTTCATTATTAGAATAATATTTTTGATATTTTTCGAAATTAGATTCAGGATCATATGCTCTTAAATAATAGTCTAACTCATTAACTTTTAGTTTGAACTTAGCTTTAGAGTTTCCTATTAAAGAATCCAATTCATAGACAGTACCTCCACCATTAGGGTTTTTTGATTCATCATCATCTGGATCTAAAATTCCATCACCATCTGTGTCTGGATTTAATGGATTTTGCCCAATTTGAGATTCATAAATATCAGACCATCCGTCCCCATCACTATCGCTCTCAGGGTCTGTACTATCGATATCATAAAGATTAATGACGCCATCATTATCATCATCATCAACATTGTTAAAAAATGGTATATCTAAAAAAACATCTTTTAAAGTTTCTTTTTCAGGAATTGCAGCGATATTATCTTCCATCCCATTTATTTCGTCATTTTGTTTAAATATCCCAAAAACTGGGGAAACAGTTTCTAAAGTGAGTTGAGATAAGTAGACTACTTCCGTGTTCCCAAAAATATTATCATTATATGTTCCTAACTGAAATGTTTGTATTTGATTAACAACATATGGTGGAATTTTTTTCATTTTAACAAAAACTGGGACCTCTTCCAAGCTTGTGTTAAAAGGTTTATTGTTGATTAAGTTAATGCCAACAGTATTAAAATCTTTATTACAAGATGAGATAATAATTATTAAAAGGAATAGATATTTATTATATTTCATCAATAAATTAATTGAGAATTTTGGTGTTATAAAAATTTAAATACTCTTCTTTAAACCCATCCTTAAATCCAAATTTTAAAAGAGGTTTTTCGTGGGTTTTTACAAGTTCTAATATGGATTCATCCGTTTCATCTCCAGCAATAACAACTCCATCTGAATTTAAAATAGCATTTTTAAACAAATCTAAATATGTTGGCTTTTCTAAAATGCTTAAAGTTTCACTTTGAACTTCATCAAACTGAATTTTCTTAACTAAGTTTTTATTTAAATTTCCTGTAATTTCATTTCCATAAATAGAAACTACGACTTTGGAATTTTTAAAAAGTGGCTCATCTTTGTAATATTCTTTTAAATAAAGAGGCAGTAAAGAAGCTATCCAGCCATGGACATGTATAATATCAGGTGACCAATTGAGTTTTTTTATGGTTTCAACTACTCCTTTAGCAAAAAATATTGCTCTTTCGTCATTGTCTCTATAGAGCTTTTTTTTATCATCAATATGAAGACCTCTATTTTTAAAATATTCATCATTATCAATAAAATAGACCTGCATTCTCTCTTTTGGAATAGATGCTACTTTAATAATTAAAGGCATATCTATGTCATCAATGATTAAATTCATTCCAGAAAGCCTGATCACTTCATGTAATTGATGACGTCTTTCGTTAATAATACCATATTTAGGTATAAAAATTCTTGTTTGCCCTCCGTTTTCATTGACCATTTTAGGTAAATTATATGACAATGACGAAATGTCATTATTTGGAAGATATGGTATAACTTCAGAGGATACGAAAAGCACTTTTTTTCCAGTCATAAAATCCTTTCTTTAAAACTCAATTATTAGAGAATGCAAAATTACGAAAATTATGTTAGATTTAATCCAAATTACACCTAATATAGAGTGTTAAAATTATATTAAATGCCTGTCTATTTTAAAAAAGAAGATGTTGAAAATAAAATAAAAGTATCTATTTTATCTAAAAATAACATCGGATTGGTGCCAACAATGGGCTCACTCCATGAGGGGCATTTATCGCTTATAGAAAATGCTGTGAAAAATAATGACAATGTTTGGGTAAGTATTTTTGTAAACCCCACGCAATTTAGCAGCTCTGAAAATCTGAATAAATATCCTAAAGATTTGGAGAAAGATGTCGTTTTGATCAAAACAATTTCTGAAAATATAAATATTTTCTGTCCAAGTGAAACAGAAATTTATGGTGGGATTCCTAAACTAAAAAAATATGATTTTGATAATATTGATATAGAATTAGAGGGAAGATTTAGGGTGAATCATTTTAATGGAGTAGCAACTATAGTATCAAAATTACTTGAACTGTTCAAGCCAAGTAGTATTTATTTTGGAGAAAAAGATTATCAACAAACCCAAATAATAAAAAGACTTATAAGTTTAGAGAAAATAAACGTGAAAATGATAATTTGTCCAACCATAAGAGAAAAAAATGGATTAGCAATGAGCTCAAGAAATAATTTATTATCTAATTTTGACAAAAAAAATTCTTCCATTATTTACAATAGTTTAAATATTTTAAAAAACAATTTTAAAAATTCTGACTTAGCTAAAATCAAAAAAGAAATAATTTACAATATTAATAAAAATCCAAACTTCAAGGTCGAATACTTTGAGATTGCAAATGCAAAAACTTTACAAATTGATAGCGTAATAAATCCTGAAAAATCTTACAGGGCTTTTATTTGTGTTCTAGTGAATGAGGTGCGATTAATTGATAACATTTTGTTGAATTAATTTATATTTGTTCAATGCAAATTGAAGTCCTAAAGTCAAAAATCCATCGGGTAAATGTTACAAATTGTAATTTAGATTATATTGGTAGTATAACAATCGATGAAAACCTTATAAATGCAGCAAAAATGATTGTTGGCGAAAAAGTCCAAATTGTTAATATAAACAACGGAGAAAGACTAGAAACATACATCATTAATGGAAAGAAAAATAGTGGTGAAATAACTTTAAATGGACCTGCTGCTAGAAAAGTTCAAAAAGGAGATAAAATAATTATAATTAGTTATGCTTCGATGAATTTAGAAAATGCAAAAAAACACAATCCAACTATTATATTTCCTGACGAAAACAACTTACTCAACTAAAAATGATTAATAAATTATTAGTTGTCTTGAAGACGATTGCCCCTCTTTCAATTGGTCTTTTATGTGTATACTTCTCCTATAAAAACACTTCATTAGAAGATAGAAACTATATTTTAAATTCTATTTTAATGGCGGATTACACGTATGTTTTTTTTGGGATTTCTTTAGGTATTTTAAGTCATTTTTCAAGAGCTCAAAGGTGGGGTTATTTGCTAAATCCTATCGGCTTTAAAATTAAATTTTCAAATTCTATAATGGCAATAATGGTTGCTAATCTTGGTAACCTTGCTTTTCCTAGATCAGGTGAATTATTAAGAGCATCTTCTATTTACGCATATGAAAAAATACCATTTGAAAAAGGATTTGGGACTATCATTTCTGAAAGAATAATTGATTTAATTATTTTGTTTTTTTGTATAATTTTAGGCGCCTATTTATCACCTAACTTGTGGAGACCTGAAACTTATTTAAATGAAATTCCAATAACTAATTATATTATTCCATTATTTTTATTTGTTATTTTATTTGTCTTACTAATTAATAAGCTTTCATTTAAAAATAAATTTAAAAAATTTATTTTAGGCTTAAAGGAAGGGATTTTGGCTTTTTCATTGTTAAGGGAAAAGAAAAAGTTCGTTTTTCATACTTTCTTTATTTGGCTAATGTATTTTCTCATGATGTACGTAATTAAATTTAGTCTTCCGGAAACATATTCATTAGGTTTAGAACCGATGTTTATAGCATTTGTTGCAGGTGCCATTGCAATGTCTACTACAAACGGGGGGATTGGTGTTTATCCTTTGGCCATTGCATCAGTTTTAAGTCAGTATAATATTTCATATGAAATTGCTCTTGCTTTTGGATGGATAATTTGGACGTCACAAACTTTAATGATAATAATTTTCGGTTCTTTATCTTTTGTTTTTTTACCTATATTAAACAAAAATAAAACTTAAAAACTTTTTCATTAATGCCTAGTCTCAAAACAGCATTCTTTTGTCAAAATTGTGGAACTCATTATCCAAAATGGTTAGGTCAATGCGGATCCTGCAAAGAATGGAATACTTTAGTTGAAGAGATTATAGAAAATCCAAAAAAAAAATCTTTGGGTTTATCTAAAAGTCAGACGTCTTCAAAACCCATAAAAGTTACTGAAATTGATACCTCAAACAATCCAAGATTAAATTTAAAAGACGAAGAGCTTAATAGAGTTTTAGGTGGTGGGGTTGTCCCTGGATCTTTAATATTAATTGGCGGAGAACCTGGGATAGGAAAATCTACTCTTCTACTTCAAATTTCTCTTTTATTAAATATAAGAGTACTTTATGTTTCAGGAGAAGAAAGCCAACAGCAAATTAAACGTAGAGCAGATAGAATTAATTCTAATTCTGAATCTTGCTTTGTGCTAAACGAGACAAATGTTGAAAAAATTATTCAACACGTAAATTCAATTAAACCTGAACTAATTATTATTGATTCCGTTCAAACTTTACAAACGGATACTATTGATAGTAGCCCTGGAAGCGTATCTCAAATTAAAGAATCTACTTCTCATTTCTTAAATTATGCAAAAAAAACACACCTGCCTGTCATAATGGTTGGGCATATTACAAAAGACGGAGGAATAGCTGGGCCTAAAGTATTAGAACACATGGTTGATGTCGTATTACATTTTGAAGGAGATAGAAATCATATTTATAGAATATTAAGATCAAAAAAAAATAGATTTGGTTCTACAGCTGAAATAGGAATATACGAAATGCTCAGTGACGGTCTAAAACAAGTGAATAATCCAAGTGAATTGTTGCTTTCTGACAATAAAGAACCTTTAAGTGGCAATGCAATTTCTGCAACAATTGAAGGAATCAGGCCAATAATGATTGAAATTCAAGCATTAGTAAGTACAGCTGTTTATGGGACTCCTCAAAGAAGTACAACAGGCTTTAATTCTAAAAGACTTAATATGTTGTTAGCTGTATTAGAAAAAAAGGCAGGTTTTAATTTAGGAACAAAAGATGTTTTTTTAAATATTACTGGGGGAATTAAAATTGAAGATCCAGCTATTGATTTAGCGGTAATCGCTGCTATATTATCAAGTAATATTAATATTCCCGTCCCCAAAGGAATTTGTTTTGCAGCTGAAATTGGACTTTCAGGTGAACTGAGAAATATATCCAAAATTAATCAAAGGATAAATGAGGCAGAAAAACTTGGTTTTAAGTTTTTAATTGTAAGTAAAGCTACAAAAATATCAAAAGTTCCAAAAAAACTCAAAATTTTACAATATTCAAGAATAGAAGATTTAATAAAAAATTTATTTAAGGAGCGGGGTTAGGAATCGCAGATTGAACACTCTCAATTTCCTTTAAAATTTCATTGCTTAAATTTATTTTTACACTTTCAATATTTTCTTTTAATTGAATTAATTTAGAAGCTCCAATAATATTACTTGTAACAAAAGGTCTACTATTTACAAAAGCTAAAGAAATATGTGTAAGAGAAATTCCATATTTAATAGCAATTTTCATATATAATTTTGTTGCACTCATTGATTGTTCGCCAGCAAACCTACTCAAATTAGGGAATAGTTTCAGTCTACTATCCACAGGCATTTTTCCATCTAAATATTTCCCGCTTAAAACTCCAAAACCAAGAGGAGAATAAGCAAGTAATCCTACATTTTCTCTTATACATATTTCAGAATTGCCTACTTCAAAAAGTCTGTTTAATAACGAATATGGGTTTTGGATAGTTATCATTTTAGGCAAGTCCCTTTTAGATAATTCTAAGAACTTCATAAAACCCCACGGAGTTTCATTAGAAAGTCCAACTTGTCTAATCTTACCTAAATCAATTAGTTTTTGTAATGAATTTAAAACGTTTTCACAATTGTCTGCCCATTTATCATGTTCCATGTATTTATATCCTCTCTGACCAAATGTATTAGTCAATCTTTCTGGCCAGTGAAGCTGATATAAATCGATATAATCTGTTTTAAGTCTTTTTAAACTTCCTTCAACTGCTTCAAATAAAGCCTTCTCACAAAACCCTGTTGTTCTAATGTGTTTTGTGTAGTCTCCTGGACCCGCAATTTTAGAGGCCAAAATAATTTTATTTCTATTTAATTTTTTTTTCATCCAGTTCCCAATAATTTCTTCAGTATCACCATATCTTTCTGGTGTGGCAGGAACAGGATAAAGCTCAGCAGTATCAAAAAAATTAACTCCATTTTCTAAAGCATAATCCATTTGTTCTTCTGATTCATCAATGGTATTTTGATTCCCATAAGTCATCGTTCCAAGACAAATTTTACTAACTTTTATATCTGTATTAGGTAAATATGTATATTTCATTAATTAAATTTTTAATTCAACAGCAACTGGGCAATGATCTGAGTGATAAATTTGATCCAAAATATATGAAGATTTAATATTGGATTTTAAGTTTTCACTAACCATATTATAATCTATCCTCCATCCTTTATTGTTAGCTCTAGAATTTGCTCTATAGCTCCACCAGCTATAAGAATTCGGATCTGGATTTAAATACCTGAAAGAATCTATAAAACCTAAATTCATGAAATTAGTTATCCAACTACGTTCTTCAGGCAAGAATCCAGATATTTTGACATTTCTAATAGGGTCATGAATATCTATTATTTCGTGACATATATTATAATCTCCACAAATTATTAGATTAGGAATTGATTTTTTCAATTCCAAGATATAATTGTAGAATTCTTCCATATATTTAAACTTATAACCTAATCTCTGAATATTAGTCCCTGAGGGTAAATACAAACTCATAACTGAAAATTTTTCAAAATCTAATCTTAAATTTCTCCCCTCAAAGTCCATGTGCTCAATTCCCGTACCATAACAAACAGATATTGGTTTATGCTTAGATAGAACAGCAACTCCACTATAACCTTTTTTTTGTGCAGAAAACCAATAATTATATTTATACCCTATTTTACTAAATAAATCTAAATCTAATTGATCTGTATTGGCTTTTATTTCTTGGATACATATTATGTCTGGACCATATTCATTTAACCATTCCAAAAAACCTTTTTTAATCGCAGCTCTAATTCCGTTAACATTATAAGAAAAAATTTTCATTTTAATTTATATCCAAGATTTAATAGAAACAGCAGAATCTATTTTTTTTAATAATTCATCAAAATTTAATCTTTCCTGAATCATTGAATCTCTTTCTCTCAAAGTAAAAGTATTGTCTTCTTTTGACTGATGATCTATTGTAATACAAAAAGGGGTGCCAAGAGCATCTTGCCTTCTATATCTTCTGCCAATAGCATCTTTTTCGTCATATGAAACCCTATATTCTGTTTTTAATTTTTCAACTAAACCCTTCGCAATTTCAGGTAAACCATCCTTTTTTAGTAAAGGTAAAATCGTTGCTTTAACAGGAGCTAAAATAGCTGGTAACTTAAGAACTGTTCGAGAAGATCCGTCCTCTAATTTTTCATCACACAGAGAGTTCGAAAAAACAGCTAGGAACATTCTATCTACTCCGATGGAAGTTTCTAATACGTATGGAATATAACTTTCATTATCATTAGAATCAAAATATTTTAATTTTTTAGAAGAAAACTTTTCATGATTTGATAAATCAAAATCTGTTCTTGAATGAATTCCTTCTAATTCTTTAAATCCAAAAGGAAAATTAAATTCAATATCGCAGGCAGCATCAGCATAATGAGCTAATTTTTCATGATCATGAAACCTATAATTTTCCTTACCTAAACCTAAGGACAAATGCCATTTCATTCTGTCTTCTTTCCACTTTATGTACCACTCTTTTTGAGTTCCTGGCTTTATAAAAAATTGCATTTCCATTTGCTCAAACTCTCTCATCCTAAAGATAAATTGACGAGCAACTATTTCATTGCGAAATGCTTTGCCAATTTGGGCTATTCCAAAGGGAATTTTTAGTCTGCCTGTTTTCTGAACATTTAAAAAATTAACAAAAATTCCTTGAGCGGTTTCAGGCCTCAAGTAAAGATCCATTGCAGATTCAGAGGATGCACCTAATTTTGTTCCAAACATTAAATTAAATTGTTTAATTTCTGTCCAGTTTTTGGAACCAGAAACTGGACAAGCTATTTCTAAATCATCAATTATTTTTTTCATACCAATTAAATCGTCATTTTCTAATGCCTTAGAAAAATCATTATGAATAGATTTTATCTTATTCTGATAGTGAACGACTCTATTGTTTGTTTCTAAAAATTGTTGTTTATCAAATTTATCTCCAAACTTTTTTTTAGCTTTTAAAATTTCTTTTTTGACCTTGGACTCCGTTTTTGCAATAAAATCTTCAATTAAAACATCTGCCCTATATCTTTTCTTAGAGTCTTTATTGTCAATTAAAGGGTCATTAAACGCATCTACATGTCCAGACGCTTTCCAAATTGTTGGATGCATTAAAATAGAGGAATCAATGCCAACTATATTGTCATTTAGCTGAACCATTGCTTTCCACCAATAATCTTTTATATTATTTTTAAGTTCTGTTCCGTTTTGACCGTAATCGTAAACTGCACTTAAACCATCATAAATTTCACTTGATTGGAAAACAAATCCATATTCTTTTGCGTGAGAGACGACTTTTTTAAATTTTTCTTCAGATGTCATATCAACAAAAATAGTAGTTATATTTTAATAATTTCTATTTATATTATTTTAATAGAAATAGGTTAAAATATTTATTAATTTAGAAAAGATTTAAATGTTTCATGAACAACACTAAAATCTTTTTAATTATCTTTTTTTGTCTTTTTCTTACACAATGTGCAAAAAGAGGAATTCCTGAAGGTGGTCCAGAGGATGAAAGTCCGCCAGTATTAATTAATGCCGAACCCAAAGAAAATTCTATTAATTTTAATGAAAAAAGAATTCGCTTATTTTTTGACGAATACATTAAGTTAAAAGATTTTAGAAAACAATTGGTTGTGTCGCCTCCAATTGAGAAAAGCTTATACTCAATATCACCTCAGTCGGGAGCTTCAAAATATATTCAAATAGATATAAATGAGAATTTGCCAAAAAACATCACTTATGTATTCAACTTTGGACAAAGTGTAATTGATAATAACGAGGGGAATATTTTATCCAACTTCAAATATGTTTTTTCAACCGGAGATTATATAGACTCTTTAAAAATTTCTGGTAATATTAAAAATGCTTTTAAAAGAGAGTCTGATAAATTTATTAGTACAATGTTATATCCAATAGATGAAAATTACTCAGATTCTATAATTTATAATTCTCTACCAGTTTATGTAGGAAGTACACTAGACAGTACTTATTTTGAAATAAGTAATCTAAGACAAGGGAAATACCTTCTAGTAGCATTAAATGATTTGAATAATAATTACAAGTTTGATCCTGGTTTAGAAGAAATCGGTTTTTTAAAAGATTATATAACTATTCCCAGTTCTAATGAACTTGATATTGAAATTTTTAAAGAGGAACTTGCGTTTAAGAGTTCTAAACCCTTTATAGATACCAAAAATAAAATAGGATTTGGTTTCAGAGGGAATTATAATGATGTTAAGATTGAACTCATTGATAGCTTTAACAACAACTTTAAATCCATTATAACAAAAAATAAAGAAACCGATACTTTAAATTATTGGTTTAGTAATATTAAATACGACTCATTACGTTTTCTTGTAAAAAGTAATGGAAACAAAGATTTTTATACTATTAAGTATAAAGAAAAAGAAAAAGATTCCTTAATTATTTCTCCCTCTGAAGATGGTTCAATTGAACTTAATGATAAATTTAAATTATATAGTAATATCCCAATTTTAAACATAAACAATGATCTTATTTTTCTTGTCAATAAAGATTCTATACCTGTACAATTCAAAACTAAAATCGATAAAAATAATCTAGACATCATTTTTGATTTCGAAATGCTCCCTAATGATGAATATAACTTATCGTTATTTCCTAATGCTTTAAATGACTTTTTAGGGTCTACAAACGATACTTTAAACTATAGTTTTTCAACTAAAAGCAGATCTGATTATGGAAAAATTAAACTTGGTATTCAAAACAAAAACACCTATCCAATTATAGTTCAATTAACCAATCTTGATGAGGAGGTATTGAGAGAAAAAATATTAGAGTCAGATAAAGATCCATGTGTTTTTGAAAATTTAGTTCCATCAAAATATTATTTAAAAGTAATAATCGATAAAAATAAAAATAAAAAGTGGGATACTGGAAGTTTTTTAAAACGTATTTCCCCAGAAAAAACATATCATTTTAATGAAGAAATTAGCATCAGGGCTAATTGGATATTGGAAGAAAAAATAATTTTAGACTAGATTTATTTTTTTAATTGAGCTTTTACTAACTCTCTATTCATCCTAGCAATATTATCTAGTGATATTCCTTTAGGACATTCTACTTGACAAGCTCCTGTATTAGTGCAATTTCCAAAACCTTCCTCATCCATTTGTTTTACCATATTTATAACTCTGTCAGTTGCTTCTACCTCTCCCTGAGGGAGAAGAGCAAACTGAGAAACTTTTGCAGAAACAAATAGCATTGCACTTGAGTTCTTACAAGTGGCAACGCAAGCTCCACATCCAATACATGTCGCCGCATCAAATGCTTTATCTGCATTAGCTTTTTCAATAGGTATTGAATTAGCATCTTGAGTGTTTCCAGATGTATTAACAGAAATAAAACCACCTGAATGTTGAATTCTGTCAAAAGCTGTTCTGTCAACCACCAAATCTTTAATAACAGGAAAGGTTTTAGCTCTAAAAGGTTCGATATAAATTGTATCACCATCTTTAAATTTTCTCATATGCAACTGGCATGTTGTCACATATCTATCTGGACCATGAGCTTCCCCGTTTATAAACATTGAACAAGAACCGCAAATTCCCTCACGACAATCATGATCAAAAGCGACTGGATCAATTCCTTTAATCATTAATTCTTCATTAAGAACATCCATCATTTCTAGAAAAGACATGTCAGGAGATACATTATCAATATCATATAAAACCATTTTACCTTTAGATTTGGAATTTTCCTGTCTCCATATTTTCAATTTCAACTTCATAATTATTTATATGATCTGGTTTTTAGTTCAATATTCTCATAGGACAGCTGCTCCTTATGTAATTTTGCATTACTTGGATTTCCTTTGTACTCCCAAGCAGAAACAAATGTGAAATTTTTATCATCTCGCATGGCTTCACCTTCCGGTGTCTGTGATTCTTCTCTAAAATGTCCTCCACATGATTCTGTTCTGTCTAAAGCATCTTTAGCAAATAACTCTCCTAGCTCTAAAAAATCAGCTACTCTAAGTGCTTTTGCCAAAGGCTCGTTAAATGATTCATTAGTTCCTGGTACAAAAACATTTTTATAAAAATCTTTTCTTAAATTTTGAATTTCAACAATTGCTTCTTTTAATTCTTTTTCATTTCTAGACATACCACATTTATTCCAAATAATTTTTCCTAGAATTTTATGGTAATGATCAACTGTCTTAGAGCCCTGATTTTCCAATAAACATGTTATTTTATTAATTACTGATTCCTCAGCATCATCGAATTCCGGAAGATCAGTTGGGATTGGTCCTGTTCTAATATCATCTGCGAGGTAATCTCCAATTGTGTAAGGCAAAACAAAATATCCATCAGCTAATCCCTGCATTAAAGCTGAAGCTCCAAGTCTATTCGCACCATGATCTGAAAAATTAGCTTCACCGATAGCAAAACACCCCGGTATTGTTGTCATTAGGTTATAATCTACCCATATTCCACCCATTGTATAATGAACAGCTGGATAAATCATCATAGGAGTATTATAAGGATTTTGATCTACTATTTTTTCATACATCTGAAATAAATTACCATATTTAGATTTAATCACTTCTCTTCCTAACTTTTTAACTAATTCGTCATCATTTTCGTCTAAACCTTTCAAGTGAGCTTTTTCAGTTCCATATCTAATTATAGCTGCTTCAAAATCTAAATAAACTGCTTCCCCAGTCTTATTAACACCATATCCGGCATCACAACGTTCTTTAGCGGCTCTTGAGGCAACATCTCTTGGGACAAGATTTCCAAAAGCAGGATATCTTCTTTCTAAATAATAATCTCTTTGATTCTCTAAAAGTTCGGTAGGCTTAATTTCACCATCTCTTATAGATTTAGCATCGGCCATAGTTTTAGGCACCCATATTCTGCCATCATTTCTAAGGGATTCAGACATTAAAGTCAATTTAGATTGATGATCACCAGAAACAGGAATACAAGTTGGATGAATTTGAGTGAAACAAGGATTAGCAAAATAAGCTCCTTTTTTATGTATTTTCCAAGTGGCAGAGACATTACTTCCCATTGCGTTAGTGGACAGAAAAAATAAGTTTCCATAACCTCCTGAGGCTATAACAACAGCATGTGCTGAATGACGCTCGATCTTCCCATTAATTAAATTTCTAGTTATAATACCACGTGCTTTGCCATCAACCTTTACAATATCAAGCATTTCATGACGATTATACATTTTAATTTTGCCTCTAGCTATTTGACGGTTCATAGCTGAGTAAGCTCCTAAAAGTAATTGCTGACCTGTTTGTCCTTTTGCATAAAAAGTTCGAGAAACTAAAACACCACCAAAAGATCTATTGTCTAACAAACCACCATATTCTCTAGCAAATGGAACACCTTGAGCCACACATTGATCAATAATATTAGTAGAAACCTCAGCTAATCTATATACATTAGATTCTCTAGATCTATAATCACCCCCCTTTACAGTATCATAAAATAAACGGTGTGTGGAATCTCCATCGCCTTGATAATTTTTAGCGGCGTTAATTCCTCCTTGTGCTGCAATAGAATGTGCCCTTCTAGGTGAATCTTGAAAACAAAAAGACTTAACATTGTATCCTAGTTCAGCTAAGGTAGCAGAAGCGGAACCACCAGCTAAACCAGTACCAACTACAATGATATCTATGAGTCTTTTGTTTGCAGGGCTAACGAGTCTAATATTATTTTTATGAGAGGACCATTGATCAGCAATAGGACCTAATGGAACTTTGGAACAAAGTTTAGGTTTAGAAACAGTATTATTTGAATCAAGATTAGAAATAAAAAATTCAAATTCTTTAGCTTTTTTCTTTAATAATTTATTTTTTTTTGAAAACAATTTATCAGAATTTTTGATAGGAAATCTTTCTGTATTCTTGTGCCAATCAATATCCCAATCTGAGAGCTTACATTTAATACCTGTACTTTTTTTTATTATTTTTCCTTTATTATTTGATCCGATTTTGTGAAAATATCTTAAACATATTACAAGCTCATCATCAGCACGGTAGTTTTCCTTTTGGCTTTCTGTAATTAAGGGAATAAGTTATTCTATTCATAGAAAAAAGTGTTACAAAAGATGTCTAAATATATTAAAAAATTATACAACATAAAAGTAACACATAAAAATAACACCAAACAAATTGTAAATAATATTATTTACAGAACTTATAATATTATTAA
>TARA_B110000238_G_scaffold100027_1_pt1 | contig 14712 bp, 14 predicted proteins | sample TARA_B110000238 | Tara Oceans TARA_B110000238 (sample SAMEA4397569) | marine metagenome | biome: Polar Biome; feature: [SRF] surface water layer (ENVO:00010504); material: water (ENVO:00002006), including particulate matter (ENVO:01000060) such as... | depth 5 m | reverse complement strand
CTTCTTTTTGGATGATGTTCAACTGCTTTACAAATTGCTTCTTTTGTAGAACCTGCATCGATAACCAACGCATTTTCAGAAATTTTGTCTAAAATGATTGGTAATAATTTTACGGTTGCATCTACCGGAATTGATACAATTACTAAGTCTGCATTTACTAAGTCGTCTAAAGTTGCTTTTTTGTCAATCAACTTTAATGCTAATGCTTTGTTTAGCGTTTCCTCTTTTCTGCTAATCCCATGAATAATAACTTCTGAATTGTGTTTTTTGATATCAATGGCAAAACTACCACCAATTAAACCAATACCGATCATGTATATATTTTTCATATTCTAGCTATTGCTTCTTTAATAATAGCCGATGTCACACACAATGAAAATCGAATATACCCTTCTCCTTGACTCCCGAAAATGGTGCCTGGAGTAATGAAAATATCTTTGTCATATAAAATTGAATCGGTCATTGCTTCTGATTTTATTCCTTCGGGAATTTTTGCCCAAACAAACAATCCTGTGGCGTGTTTATCATAAGAACAGTTCAATCTATCTGCCAATTGCCAAACCAAATCTCTTCGTTCTTTGTATATTTTATTTTGGGTTAAAAACCAATCATCAGACAATTTTAATGCTGCGATGGCTCCTTTTTGAATTCCATAAAACATGCCAGAATCCATATTGCTTTTTACTTTTAATATTTGATTAAGATACTGTTCGTTTCCTAAAACCATTCCAACACGCCAACCTGCCATATTAAAAGTTTTGCTCAAAGAGTTTAATTCTAAGGCAATGTCTTTTGCACCTTCAACTTGTAAAATACTTATCGGTTTTTTATTTAAGATAAAACTATACGGATTATCATTAACGATTAAAATCTGGTGCTTTTTTCCGAAAGCAATCAACCTTTCAAACGTAGTGATGGTTGCGTCTGTTCCTGTTGGCATGTGCGGATAATTTACCCACATTATTTTTACATCCTTTAGGTCTTGCTTTTCTAATGCTAAGAAATCTGGTTGCCAATTTGTTGCAGCACTTAAATCATAAAACAACGGTTCTGCTCCCACTAATTTGGTCACAGAGGTATAGGTTGGGTATCCTGGGTTTGGAATTAATACTCGGTCCCCTTCATTTAAGAACGCCATCGAAATATGCATGATTCCTTCTTTACTCCCCATTAAAGGCAATACTTCCGTTTCTGGATTGGTATCCACTCCAAACTTGTCTAAATAGAAATTAGAAATGGCACTTCTTAATGCTGGCAATCCTTGATACGATTGATATTTGTGCGCAGTAGTATCTTGCAAGCTATTCTGTATGGCATCAAGTACGCTGCTAGGGGGTTGCAAATCTGGACTCCCAATTCCCATATTAATAATTGGTTTTCCTGCTGCAAGCAATTCGCGCACTTCTCTTAATTTTTTAGAGAAATAGTATTCTTTTACCGTGTTTAATCTTTTCGCTGGCTGCATCATTCTCTACCGCTTTTATACGTTCCTAAAACTTTAAATTCTTCTGCCATTATGGTAATAATTGCAATGGCTTTTTCATACTGCTGTAGGGCATCAAAAGTAACGTCTACAAAGAATGCATATTTCCATGGAGTTTCGATAACTGGAAGTGATTGAATTTTTGTCAAGCTCATTTTACAGTCACTCAATACATTTAAGATTGCTGCCAAACTTCCTCTTTTATGATCTAGTTGAAATTTTATAGTGGCTTTATTAATTTCCTTGTTTTTTATTGCAGATGGCTTCGTTTGTACAATGACAAAACGAGTTGCATTCTCTTTTATGGTTTGAATTTCATCTTCAATTACTTTCAATCCATAAATATCAGCAGCAGTTTTAGGAGCAATCGCAGCCACATTTTTTAATTGTTGCTCTGAAATTCTTTTGGCTACAGCTGCAGTATCTACATCTTCTACTAACTTAATGTTTTTATGATTTCTAAAAAACTCTTTACATTGAAGCAGTGCCATAGGGTGCGATAACACTTCGTGTATATCACTTAAATTTTGATTTTCTAAGCCCATTAAATGATGATGAATGTTTAAATAATATTCTCCAACGATGTGTAAATTGTTGGCATCAATCAAAGCATAGTTGGGTATAATGGAGCCCGCAATGGTGTTTTCTAGCGCCATAATACCAATATCACTTTTCCCTTCAATAAGAGTGTCTACCAAACCGTCAAAGGACAAGCATTCTTCGAGAGAAACTGGTTCTTTAAAATAGTCTTCCGCCACAATGTGGTGGTTCGATCCTTTAATTCCTTGTATGGCTACCTTCATTTTTTAGTCATAAAAAAAAGCCTCGATAGATTCGAGACTTTTTATATATTTTGTTTCACAATACACAATAACGTCTCAACTTTTATTAAAATAAAAGTAAAAATAGAAACGTGTCCAAATGTATTGTAAGTTCATTGCCTTGTTGTTATGCTTCAAATGTATGTATTAAATTGAGATAAAAAAATAAATGCAACGGAATTTTAAAAAAATTAGTAAATTCTTAAAATAGGGGTTAAAAATTAGGAATACATCTCTTTTAAATAAAATAAATACTCAATTCTTAAACTTCATTTCTAAAAGAAATAAATAATATCCGTTTTAAAGGGAGCTGAGATTGATTATTTGAAATTGAAAAACCGATAGAAATGGGTGAATTTGAAAAATCCTTGATAATCAAAAGATTATCAAGGATTTTGCGGTCTGGACGGGACTCGAACCCGCGACCTCCTGCGTGACAGGCAGGCATTCTAACCAACTGAACTACCAAACCGTTGCTATTAGCGGGTGCAAATATATGACACATTTTTAGATATGCAAACAGAAAACTATAATTTTATTTTATTTTTTTTCTACTGATAAGGTATGCTGTCAAAATTTCATAAAAACCTTTGTGAATGTCTACTGGCAAATAGGTTATTTTATATTGTAAGCATTTATTTTTCAAGTCATTAAAATACGCCCCCATGAGCGCGGTGTATTTTTCTTGAATATTTTGCGAAAACACATTTATTTCTTCTCCCGTCTCAAGATCTACAAATTTTTTGGGAGAAGTGTCAAAATCGAAGTCAAATTCCTTTTTTCCATCATAAGCATGGAACAAAACCACCTCATGTTTGTTGTGTTTTAGGTGACGCAATGCATCAAATAACTCCTCTTTATTGGTATTTGATTGAAACATATCTGTAAATAAAAAAATTAAAGAACGTCTGTGAATGTTTTCTGCAATTTCATGTAAAAAATGATAGGTTTCTGTATTGGCATTAGAAGTTGTTGTTAAAAGCTTTTCTAACTGGTTTAAAATCATTTTTCGATGCCGTTCGCTTCCTTTCTCTGGCGCATAATATTCGTAGGTATCTGAGTAGATACTTAGACCCACAGCATCTCTTTGTCTTTTTAAAATCTCCATTAAAGCGGCAGCAGCCACAGCAGCAAAACCAACTTTATTTAAAGAATCAATCGTTTGTGTTTTAATTTCTGGGTAATGCATGGATGCTGAATTATCTATAATAATATGACATCGCAAATTGGTTTCTTCTTCGTACCGCTTTGTATAGAGTTTTTCTGTTTTGGCGAATAATTTCCAATCTATATGACGCGTACTTTCTCCCGAATTGTATAATTTGTGTTCCGCAAACTCTACCGAAAAACCATGAAAAGGACTTTTGTGCATTCCAGTAATAAAACCTTCGACCACTTGTTTTGCAAGAAGATCTAAATTTTTTATTTCGGAAGAAGTAACTTCAGATAAATTCATACTACTTTTTTATATGTTGCGCTCTTGTTAAATTGTCGGTCGTTTGTAGTAATTTTTTCAATAAAATAGGATTGTAATTTGGGTGTTTATCTAAAAACGCTTGTAAAACAAGTGCTGCTTCTTTAGACGAGTAATTCCCTATAGAACTAGCCAGCCATCCTTTTGGAAAAAAGATATCTCCTGTTAATTGTACTTCTTCTAACTTCTCTAAAATAGCGCCTAATTGTTTTATTGACGACTGTTGGCGTAACGGATGGTGCATATTCTCCAAAGCGGTTTGTACCCATGACTCTTTTTCTCTGTTTTCTTTTTCTAAAAGCGATTTCATAAAAGAAGCTCTTATCGCTTCATCATTAGAAAGCGAAGGCAACAACCATTTAAAACGTGTTAGCCGATCTTTGTTAGAAATAGCAGTTGCTTGTTCCTTTAAAATTTCAGACGCTTTTGGGTGGGCATAAATTGCCAATTTCATTGCCAAAGAGGTATAATCATTTTCGTTTAAAAAGAGATTTCTAATGGTTTTCTTTTTTGACCAAATGGCATATAAATTTTCTTTTCCATTTTCGGAAAAAGCAATGGATTTATACAAACCAAATAGAGTCTTTTTGATGTTTTTAGGCAGCTCTTTTTTTAATAAACTAAAAAGTTGACTTTCGGTTATTTGTTGAACCGTTTGTTGTTGTTCCTTTGTGAGAAAAGTCCAATAAATAGTTTTAGCCCTTCCAGACAAATAGTTCAGAATCAATTCGTTTTCTTCAACCCGTATTGCATCCAAATACACCAGATAGGTTTCTAAAGGAGCAACAACACCATTGAGCATATTCTCATACAAATTAATAAACTGAGAACCTCTTGAAACTTCATCTTTAATGTTTTTATAACTACTTATTTTTACTTTATAAATAGGGAAAACGCCGTAACCAAATCCGTTTGTATTGTACAAAACCTGTCCGGGTTTAAAATCTTTTACAGCAGATGAAATATCAAAAGAGTTGCCCATGTTTTTTAGGTTGATGGTTTTCTCATAGCCTCTTTCATCTTTCAGTTGAATTTTAAAAGACTGTACCCAAATTTTCTGAGAACCATCTTCTGCTTTTTGATGAATGACAAACTTGGTCACATCTCCTTTTTCATTCAATTCAATCTCCTCTGTAAAAACTGGTCTTCCATGTGAATTTACCCAAACATCGCTCCAACTTTTAATGTCGCCGTTTGTTTTGTTGTCTAAAATAGTCACCAATTCACTCCAATCAGCATTTCCATTTGCATAAGTTTGAATGTATTCTTGAATGCCTTCTCTGAATTTCTCTTTCCCCAATAAATTTTCTAACTGGCGCATCATAATTGGCGCTTTATTGTAAATAATTCTGCCATACAAAGAACCTGCATTTTTTAAATTCCCTAAATATTGACGAATGGCATTAGTGCCCTTTGTTCTGTCTTCTGAATACGCACTTGGATAATGCGACATCATAAAATTTAATTCGTGATTGATTTCTGGAAAAACAGGGTTCATAATCCTATCTGCCATAAAATTGGCAAATACTTCTTTCATCCAAACATCATTGAACCAACGCATGGTCACCAAATCTCCAAACCACATGTGCGAAGTTTCGTGTCCAATTAGTTTTGCACGACTCAACTTTCTGTTTTGCGTGGCGTTTTTATCTAAAAACAAAGAAGATGCTCGGTATTGAATAGCGCCAACATGCTCCATACCTCCATATTGAAAGGGGGGAATGGCTGCAAAATCCATTTTTTGAAACGGAAACTTTACCTGGGTGTACTCCTCTAAAAAATCGATCGATTTTTGATGTATCGAAAAGACTTCATCTACACTTTCTTCAATTTTTTCTTTGTTGTTTTCTCGGTACAAAAAGCGCATGTCAAACGCTCCTGGGTTTTTAGTGAACGTGGTAAATTTTCCGGCAACAAAAGAAAACAAATAGGTACTCATTTTATCGGTTTTCTTAAAAACGTGTTTGGTGAAATCGCCCATATCAGTCGCACTTTCTTCAAAAGCACCACAGAGTACTTCCCATTCTTTTGGTGCTGTTATAGTTAGTTGATAATTTGCTTTTATGTCTGGCTGATCAAAACAAGGAAATAAGGTGCTTGCTCTGTCTGGCACTAATAAGGTGTATAAAAACTCTTCATTTCGGTTGAGTGATAATTCGCCTGCATCAAAAGAAATCACAATTGTGTTCCCACCCAAAACAAGGTCTTTTTTATCAATAATTAAATGTTCTTTTTGGTGATTTATATCTGTCTTTTTGCCATTTATGTTTACAGATTTCAAATGGGATTTCGCTTCGTTAAAATCTAAAAACAAATCGTTTGTTAAATCCTGAATTATTAGCGTTAAAGTTAAATATGCTGGAATGGGAGCTGACTTTTCTACTGGAATGTCAAAATCTAAGAGATAGACTACATCCGAAACTTGCTGGCTTCTATAGTTCGCTAATTCTAAAGAAATTCCATTTTCTAAACTGATTATATCTTCTTTCAACGAACAAGAGAGCAATAAGAATATGGTTATAAAAAATAGTAATCTGTATTTCATTGAAAGTGTTCTTTAAGTTCTAAAAATAAAAAAGTATCATTTAATATTTCACTAAAAACTTTTAAAATTAAAGAGCTATTATTTAGCTATCTAATTTTTCAAACTCAGAATTATTAGAAATATACTCTGGAACAATTTCCTTCATTTTTTTTAAAGTTGCAACTTTATCGTTATTTTTATTTAACAAACAAAGTTCTATAATTTTTTTCTTAATATTGTTTACATTGATCGGACTCGCTTTGGCAATCATAATTTTCTCATTATAAGTAGGGAGTGTATTTTCTCCATTTGCAAGTAACTCTTCAAAAATCTTTTCTCCAGGACGTAAACCAGTGATCTTAATATCTATTTCTTCCGGATATTTCAATCCAGAAAGCTGAATCATTTTTAAAGCTAGATCAAAAATCTTTATGGATTCTCCCATATCAAATACATATATTTCACCACCTTTCCCCATGGCTCCTGCTTCTAATACCAGTTGGCATGCCTCTTGGATTGTCATAAAATACCTTGTAATATCTTTATGAGTAACTGTTAGAGGTCCTCCAGAATCAATTTGTTTTTTAAATAATGGTATTACGGACCCATTTGACCCAAGAACATTTCCAAACCTAGTTGTTATAAACTTCGTTTTTCCAGTATTTTTTAAACACATAGAATACATCTCAGCAATTCGTTTTGTAGCTCCCATTACATTTGTTGGATTTACCGCTTTGTCTGTAGATATCAGAACAAACTTCTCTACCTCATTTTTAATTGCTAAATCCATTAAAGTTTGAGTTCCAATAACATTAACATTAACAGCTTCGTAAGTGTTTTCTTCCATTAATGGCACATGTTTGTATGCTGCTGCATGAAAAATTATTTCTGGTTTATATTTATTAAAAATACTTGTCATTCTTACTTTACTTCTAATATCGGCAACAATAAAATGTTGGTCTACTTTTTTTAATAATTTAAAATCTTGCTGTAAATTATATAAAGGAGATTCTGCTTGATCAATCAGAATTAATTTTTCATAATTATAGGAGGCTATTTGCCTAGCAATTTCACTACCAATAGAACCTGCAGCCCCGGTTATTAAAATTGTTTTTTTATTGAATTCATTTTTTAACAATGAATTTTCAATATTGATTATTTTTCTCCCTAATAAGTCTTCTACCTTTACCTCTTTAATTTGTCCAACCTTTAAATTTCCATCAATCCAATTATTAAAAGGGGGAACGATTTTTAATTTAATTGATTTAGAAATTAATTTTTCAACCAAAATTAATAATTTACTTGAACTAATATTTTGAATTGAAACAATTACTTCATTAATTTCATGTTTAGTAATGAAGCTTTCTGTGATTTGATTTGGGCTATAAATAAGTACTTGGTTGATTTTCTTTCCAATTTTACTTTCTTGATCATCTATAAATCCAACAATTTTGGATCGGTTGTACTTATTTTCATTCAATGCATAATAGGTTATTAAACCTGAATCTCCAGCTCCATAAATTAAAATATTTGAAGTAGGTTTTAAATTTGAATATATTCTGTTATAAATTTTTTTATATATAAATCGGCTAAATATTAGAATAATTACGCTTAATAAAAAGTGAATTATAATTATGGCAAAAGATATTTCGAAATAAGTAGTTGATAGTATATATACATTTATAAAATTTAGAATCCCTAAAATAATAGAAACAAAACTTAACGTAAAAAAAACGTTAAGAGCATCTTTTAAACCTGTATGTCTTATGACTCCTTTATAAGATCCTGTTATTAAAAAACAAAATAAAGATACAATTAGTATAATGGGTAAAATATAAATAGCCTTAAAATTATATTCTAAATCACATCCAATTAAGTTCGCCAAGATAAAGCTCAGGACAGTAAGATAAACATCTATAGATAATACGATCCATCTAGATGTAAATTTATTATTTATTTGCTTAAGAATTGTTTTTAGCATAATTATTATTTTAACATAAATAAATTCTCCAGGTAAAAGAAGCTATACTATTTATTTAAAAGCTTATTTAAAGAAGTTAATGATTACTTTTTTAATTCTATTTCTTTCTACATCCGTTAGATTAGAACCAGATGGTAAGCATAAGCCTTTTTTAAATAAAGTTTCGCTAATATCTGTTCCATAATAAGGGTAGTTTGAAAAAATTGGTTGTAAATGCATTGGTTTCCATAAAGGGCGAGACTCTATATTCTCTTTATCAAAAGCCAATCTTAATGCCTCCCGATTAATCCCTTTAGCAGAATTAGGAGCAATTAAAATAGCCGTTAGCCAATAATTGGAAAAATAATTGTTGTTAGGGACTGTCAATAGACTTACCTCATCAATTTCACTAAAAATAGTTACATAAAATTGATGCATATTTCTTCGTAATTCTATATGTGCATCCAAAACTTCCATTTGACCTCTCCCAATTCCTGCTGAAATATTACTTAAACGGTAATTATAGCCAATTTCTCTATGCTCATAATGAACCGTATTTTCTCGTGATTGTGTTGCAAAAAAAATGGCCTTGTCTTTTGTTTTTTTAGTCCTTGTAATAATAGCACCTCCACCTGAAGTTGTAATGATTTTATTACCATTAAAAGACAAAACACCAACATCTCCAAAAGTGCCGCATTTTTGTCCTTTATAGCTACTTCCCAATGCCTCTGCACTATCCTCTAGAATTGGGATTTCATACTGATCGGCAATTACTCGAATTTCTTCTATTTTATATGGAACGCCATACAAATGAACAGCAATGATTGCCTTTGGTTTTTTGCCTTTGGCAATACTATCTATAATTGCAGTTTCCAATGCTTTTGGGCAAAGATTCCAAGTATCCACTTCGCTATCAATGAAAACGGGCGTTGCTCCTTGATATAAAATAGGATTTACTGATGCAGAAAAAGTCATGCTTTGACAAAGAACAACATCACCTGCTTTAACTCCTAATAATATAAGTCCAAGATGAATAGCAGCTGTACCAGAGTTTAATGTAGATACATGAGATTGTTGACCTAAATATTTTTCTAAATCGTTTTCAAAACCATAAATATGAGGCCCTACTGGAGCTATCCAGTTGGAGTCAAAAGCTTCTTTTACAAACTTTTCTTCATTACCTCCCATATGCGGAGAAGAAATCCATATTTTTTTGTTGTTTCCCATTTATATTGTTTAGATTATATCGTTTTATACATGTATAAAAACAGTACAAATTTTATTTATAATAAAGAAGTTCTACCTCCATCAATAACGATTGATTGCCCTGTAATCCATTTTGAAGCATTAGACAGCAAGAAAATAACTGGCAATGCAATATCTTGAGACGCTCCATATCCTAAAGGGTATTTAGAGCGATCAACATCCATAACTTCTTTTGTCAAAACAGCTTCTGCCTGCTTCGCCATTTCTGTTTGTACCATTCCAGGTTGCACTGTATTAACTCTAATGTACTTAGAAGCTAGCTCATTTGCATATACTTTGCTTATGGTGTCCAAAGCAGATTTTGTAATTGCATATAATCCATTTCCTTTTGCTCCTCTAATTGCAGAAATAGAGCTAATAAAAACAACTGAAGATTGCTTGTTTATCTTCTTTTTCTTTAGCAACTCAGAAAACAAAACTAATACAGAATCTAAATTAATTTTTCTAATTTTTTCGTACTCGCTATAATTAAAAAAATGCATTGGACTTACGTGAGTAATTCCTGCTGAATGCACAAAACCATTGATTTTTACGGTTAACTCTGACACTAACAAATGAATATCATCTAAATCTATGAGATCAAACTTCACTGCTTTGGAAGATGCTAAACGATTCTCATTAATGTAGCTTTGTAATTTTTCAATATTTCGGCCAACTCCAACAAAATGCCCTCCTGCAATCGCTATTTGTTTGCATATTTCAAGCCCGATACCCGATGTCGCTCCCGTTACAAGAATGGTCTTATCAATTAAAGAAAAATTAAGATCCTTCATATTCAATAAATTCATTAATAAATACCTCTCCAATTTCAAAATATCCACAACCGATACTTAACCCAATACCAAAACCACACATCGCAATTTTTTTATTTCTTACCTCGTCTCCAATCAAAGACAACGTTAATGGGATGCTTGCAGAACTTGTATTTCCATATTTCATCATTGAATATGGAACCTGACTCCTTTCTAGTTTTATTTTTTTGCGAATCATTTCTAGCATAAACTTATTTGCTTGATGAAAAAGAAAATAATCAATCTCTGATACGTCTTTATTTATTTGTTGTAGAAAAGATTTCACAACGCGAGGAACTTGAGAAATTCCAAAAGAAAAAACATCAGTTCCGTTCATTTTAGGATTCACTTTTGTTCGTTTACTACCATCTGTATCTTCTATAATCGATAAGGATTTTTCTGAAAACCGATTTCGATACCCTCCATCGGGTATCATAATTGATTTAAATCCAGCTCCATCTGTCCAAAGCTTGAAATTTATATTTTTTCCTTTCTGAAATTCAAAAGCAGTAGCACATCCTGCATCACCAAATAAGGGAGAGGATGTTTTATCTTCTTTGTGAGCAAGAAGGCTAGAAGAATCTCCTACTAACAAGATTCCTTTTTTAAAACCCTGAGAAGTAAGCATTGACGAAATTACTGAGGCTCCGTAAACGAAACCACTACATCCTAGTGGGATATCGAAACAAGCTGTGTTTTTTGACAACCCCAATCGATTTTGCAAAATTATTGCTGTATTTGGAATTAAGTAATCTGGCGTTTGGGTGACCATAATTAAGACTCCTATTTCTTGTTTATCCCATGCTAATTTATCAATTAATAGCTCCGCAGCTTCATAACATAAATCGGAAACCAAAACCCCAGGCTCTAAATGTCTTTTTTCTTCAATGCCTGTCATTTCAACAAATTTTAATGCTTCTGTTGATGAATTAAAAAGGGCATTATCAAAATTAGATACTTTTGCTTTTGGCACGCAACTTACAGAACCCGATATCTGTACATTAGAGATGTTTAAGCTACCGTCTGTCATAATTATTTAGATTGGATACTACTGTATAATTGCTCTAAGGAGATGCTTTCTTTAATCTCTTTTCCACTAACTTGTTTTTTATATTTTTCATCGACCATCGCTATAAGCATTAGTGTCGTCATAGAATCCCATTCATCTAGGTTTTTAAAATCTGTATGTTGATTTATTTCCTGTCGCTCTGTATCGTCTAAAATTTCATAAAAATTCTCAATAAAATCATTCATAATATTATATTTTAATTTTTTTTGCTGGCATCCCAAAATAGGTGCAATTATTGTCTATGTTTTTAAGAATCATTGTATATGACCAAATATCATTATCGTTTCCTATTGTTTTATTTTGTAGAACCGCAGTGTTTAAACCAAATACATTACCATTGCCAATAACTACATCTCCTGAAACAGAAACTTTCGGCGAAAAGGTATTGAAATTCCCTATTTTAGAGCCATGTCCTATTCCTGTTCTAGCACCAATGATATTGAAATTTCCGAGGCTTACATTTCCAGTAATCCCAACAAAATCTGTCACAATATTTCCTTCTCCCATGACACTATACTCTTCATCAATGATTGCTGTTTTATCAATGATATTTGGAAACTTCACTTTAATTTTTTCTTCTAAAAAAAGAGCAACAATTCGATTTCTTATTTTTGGGTTATTGATTGTAATTAACACCTCTTTTTCTGTAGCTCCTTCCCGTTTACATTTAATGATAAAATCATTTAGATTAGAGACTACTCTTTTACCTCTAATCATAGTCCCCATTTTTTCTGGAGCATCATCAATAATGTATATATGCTTCCAATGATTGTTATAAAAACGATCGATTAAAAACAAAACTTCGACTGTAAAACCTCCTGCACCAATGATGTATAAATCTTTCATCTGTTAATAATTAATTATTTTACAGAAATCTAACTTTTCTATTTTCCATTTAATAATACTCCAAGTTAACCCTACACCAAAACCTCCAAAACACACCTTGAACGAATTGGTCAATGCCTTTTCACCAAGGTTTTCACAGACATTTAAAGGAACTGTAATACTACTTCCGTTTCCATATTTTTGGCTAATGTTATTGGGCATTTTTTCATACGGGATTTTCATTTTTTCTGCCAGTTTTTGAAGCATAAATTTATTGGGTTGATGAAAAAGATAATAATCAAAATAAGATTTATCAATTTTTAACACATCAAACATTTCATGCATCATTTCTGGAACTTTGGTTTGTACGAAATTAAAGACTTCATCGCCCTTCATCACTAAATGATCTAATGACCGAAGGTTTCCCGATTCATCTTCTTTCAATTTTGCTGTTGCTACGGAAGAAGGGAGTTTAAAACCACCTGCAGGAATTTGTAAACTCAAGGCGCTTGTTCCATCCATCTTAATAAACATTTCAATTGCTTCATTATCGGTTGAATTTTCGATAATTGTTATGGAAGCACCATCTCCCACTAAAGGGCGGCTATTTCTATCTTTTATGGAGACTTTATGACTTAAGACATCGGCATTTAAAAGCACTACTTTGTCAATACTTCCAGTATTTAACAGCATAAAGGCTTGCATTAAACCTACCTCAAATCCGGCACATCCTTGATTAATATCCATCGAAATAACATCTTGTCCCAGAGCCAGTCTTCCTGAAATGACATTGGAAGTTGCAGGCAAAAAATAATCGGGTGTTTGAGTACACAAAACAACAGCCCCAATAGTCTCTTTGTCTAGCAATTGATGCTCAAATAAATAATTCATTCCAAAGACACATAAATCTGAAACTGTAGTCTCTTTCTCTGCAATTCTCTGGGTACCATAACCCATGATTTTGCCGAGTTTGATGCTTTGTTTTTTAGTGAAATTATAATTTTCTATTTCGTCAGAAAAATGAACCTCATTATTGGGAAGCACAGATAAAATTCCAGATATTTTTTTGTTTTTGAATGATAACTTCATTTGTATTACAGGTTCTTTTTATCTATTAGACTTGCTATTGCTGCAATACTATCGAAGTTTTCTGGAAGTATCTTTGCACCATCTATGTTGGTCCCAAAAAGCGCTTCCATATCTGAAACTATGGAGATAAGGTCGAAAGAATCTAACATTCCTTTGGCAACAAAACCAGTGCGCTCCGTATTAAAATCAAATTCGGGACGGATCTCCTTTAAAATATCAATAACTTTATCTTCTATCATTTTCTATATAATATATAATTAATTAACCCATCCTCTTTAAATCCGAGTTTTTTATGGACTCGAATTACACTTTTGTTTTTCTGACTGACCCAAGAGGTCACTCTCCTTATTTCTGGGTCATGTGTTAAAACACGATTTATTAATCGTTCCCCATATCTTCTTCCTCGATACTGTTCTAAAACTAGCCAATACCTAAACTCTAGTGTTGTTCCTTTTTTTTCTGTTATAAAAAAGGCGACTATTTCTCCTTTCTCTTTTATTAAAAAGGTTGATTTAGTTAATAATTTCAATTCGTCTACCGAAGGGATTTTATCAGAATAGGAATTAAAATTTGTTTCTATGAGTTGTTGTATGTCCACTAAATCTTCTTCCTGAGATGTTTGTATATTGCTAAAATCCAAGTTTTTAAAAGTGGTTTCTGGGAGCTCTTTAGCAAATCTCATATAAGCGTCATAAATAATAAATGCTCCATTTTTTTCAAATACTTCTAATATCGATTTCCATTTTTCTATTTTTGACTTGCGCACAACAATTTCAGTAATCAGCGTTTTTTCTTTAAAAATAGCCCAATTAACTTTGGCAATATCTTGGATATAAAAATAACACCTCCAAAAATCGTATCGCGATTTTTCGACAAATAGGAGTGCATGTGATTGATTTTCTATTTGGGTAGTAGGCTTCTTCAACCTTGAAAGAACTTCTTTAGTAGCGTCGTAAAAATTGGCACACTTAGCACCTCGTTGAATTTGCTCGAGATATTTATTTTCCATATTAGGGGGAGTATGAATTTATTTAAAATATCTTATTTAATTATCGCTGTAAATGATCATTTCTTTAGGACACTAGAAAGTCATTAAATAGATAATAGCTTATTTTTCGCTTTTTATTGGCTGTCCAATTAATCTAGTGTTTTCTATTTTTTTGTTAATATGCTATTATTCGGAGGTTCTCACTATAATTACAAACTGACTACAATGGGTAACTTACTCTTATTTATTATGAATCTCACAACAAACACCTCAACAGAAAACATACATCGTAATATTTAGCATGTAATTACTCGGAAAGACCAATAAAACAGTCTAATTTTTGCATCATTACTATTATTTTTACCAATAAAAAAGCATCAGTGATGGGGCAATGTTGTGGTCGAATAGAAATTATTTCATTT
>TARA_B110000238_G_scaffold45350_1_pt1 | contig 14723 bp, 11 predicted proteins | sample TARA_B110000238 | Tara Oceans TARA_B110000238 (sample SAMEA4397569) | marine metagenome | biome: Polar Biome; feature: [SRF] surface water layer (ENVO:00010504); material: water (ENVO:00002006), including particulate matter (ENVO:01000060) such as... | depth 5 m | reverse complement strand
CTCATTTTTTCTGCATATTCAATAAAGCCGTCAAAACCTTTTACACCGCTTCCGGCAGTCGTTGGCGTTGGAGATTGAGAAATCGTATTGACACGTACTTTATAATCTCTGCCAAAAAAGTAGCCAAAACTACGTGCAATAGACTCTAAATACGCTTTGTTATCTGCCATATCGTTGTAATCAGGAAACACTCTTTGTGCAGCCATATACGTTAACGCAACAATAGAACCCCACTCATTCATGGCATTTTTGTTGTATAAAACATTCATTACTTTATGAAAAGAAACGGCAGAAATGTCCCAGCCTTTTGTTGTAAAATCATATTTAGGATCTGTGTAATGTTTGCCCTTACGTACATTTACAGACATACCAATGGAATGCAAAACAAAGTCAATTTTACCGTCTAAAATTTCCATAGATTTTTCAACCAAGTTGGTTAAATCGTCAATAGAAGTTGCATCTGCTGCAATAACTTGCGAACCTGTTTTTTCGGCTAATGTATTTAATTCGCCCATTCTTAAAGCAATTGGAGCGTTTGTTAATACAAACTCTGCTCCTTCTTCGTGTGCTCTTTCAGCAACTTTCCATGCGATAGAGTGCTCGTTTAAAGCTCCGAATATGATTCCTTTTTTACCTTTTAATAAATTGTACATTATGTTTAGTTGTTAGGTATTGGTATTAGTTGTTGATCTTGGTTTTTGGCTTTGAACCTTTAGCTCTTAGATTTGAGCTCTTGGCTCTTGTTTCTAAATCTTGCTTTACTGATTCTTGTTTCCTTTATCTCCGGTCTATTGAATCTAAAACGAACTCAATAGCTCTTTTGCATGTGTAAGTGCCGAATCAGAAATATCTTTACCACTTAACATTTCGGCAATTTCCACAATTCTTTCCTCCATTGTTAAATGCTTTAAACTAGTGGTAGTAATTCCGCTTATTTCTTTTTTAAACACTTTGTAATGATTTTCTCCTTTGGATGCAATTTGAGGTAAATGTGTAATTGATATTACTTGCATATTTTTGCTCATTTGTTGCATAATCGCCGCTATTTTATTAGAAACTTCACCAGAAACGCCTGTATCAATTTCATCAAAAATAATGGTTGGCAATTGCGTATTTTCTGACAACACTTTTTTAACCGATAACATAATTCTCGATAATTCTCCTCCAGAAGCTACTTTTTTTAACTCACCAAAGCTACCGCCCTTATTGGCAGAAAACAAAAACTCTAATTCATCTTTCCCGTTATAAAAATAATTGGCTGTTTGTTTTATTTTGATAGAAAAACGAGCATTCTCCATGCCTAACTCCGTTAATAAAAGTTGTAATTCTTTCGTTAACTTAGGAGTAGATGATGTTCTATTTTTAGAAATTAATGCAGCAACTTTATCTAGTTTTATAGCAACGCCATCGATCTCTTTTTTCTTACTATTGATGGTTTCTTCTGCATTTTCTACCTGACTTACTTTTTCTGATAAATCTTCGAAAACAGCTAATAATTGTTGATTAGTATCTGCGTAATGTTTCTTTTGTAAGTTATAAATTAATTGCAATCTGTCATTAATTTCTTCTGCTTCATTCGGGTTGAATTCTACATTTTCATTTGCGTCTTCTAACTCCGAAACAATATCATCCATCTCAATTTTAAGACTGTTAACTCTTTTGGAAAGCTCTTCGTATTCTGTTGAAAAGGGCGCAATTTTCTCCAACCTATTCTCTAACGTATTTAATAAGTTCTGAATTCCGATTTCTTCATTCACAGAGAGCTCTAAAGCTTCTGATAAATTAAGTTTAATATCTTCTATATTATTAAGTTTGTCAAGTTTTTCTTCTAGAACTTCTTGCTCATCTACTTTCAACTTCGCTTCCTCTAATTCATTAAACAGATGCAAATTATAGTCATATTGTTGATTTGCTTCTTTCTGAATAGCTTCTAACTTTTGTAATTGTTTCTTATGATGATTTAACTGCTGAAACCCTCTCTGATAAGAAGCGATCCTTTCTTGATTTTTGGCTAAAGAATCAATCACAGAAAACTGAAAACTAGTATCCGATAATTGCATTGTTTGATGCTGAGAATGCACATCTACCAATTGCGTTCTTAATTGATTTAAAACAGAAAGTGTAACAGGTGTATCATTTACAAATGCTCGTGATTTTCCTGATGGTAAAATTTCTCTTCTAATAATCGTTTCGCCTTCATAATCTAAATCAACTTTATCAAAAAAATCTTTTAAATTATAATTCGCTAGAGAAACTTTAGCCTCTACAATGCATTTTCTAGACGTATCTTTTAACGAAGATAAGTCTGCTCTATTTCCTAAAACTAACCCTAAAGCGCCTAGTAAAATAGATTTTCCTGCACCTGTTTCTCCTGTTATAATGGACAAGCCTGATGAAAAATCAATAGATAACTGATTGATTAATGCGTAGTTATTAATGGAAAGTTGTGTTAACAAATTCTCTAAATTTTAAGGAATAAAATTAGTGAATTAAATTCATAAAATTAAAATGTAACTTACAATTGTTTTAAGTTAGTTTTAGCACCTGTTGCTGCCATAAATTATATTCATATCCTTTAGAATTATAAAGTTCTTTATAATTTACTTTTTCTAAAACTTCTCCTTTTATAGCTTAACAATTTCGTCTGCATAAATTACAGGATCAAACTATGCTCAATAATGATAATTGTTTTGTTTTCTGCACGCAATCTTTGTACAGCCATTTGAATATAATTTTTTGAAGTAGAATCTAAAGAAGAAGAAGAAGAAGTAGCCTAATCCAATACTAAAACTTCTGGTTTTTTTGTATAATAATCTGGCAATAGCTATTCGATGTTTTTGACCTCCAGAAATTGTAGCACCGTTTTCTCCTAAATAGGTATTAAATCAATTCGGTCAACTTTCTATAAATTCTAACATACTTTTGGCCACACAGATACACATAATCAATTCCATATTTGGCGAAAAATAGCTTGCAGAAATTTTGTCGATTACATTCCATAGAAATAAAGCTGTTTTTTAAGGCAATACTTACTAAATTCCTATCATCTACTATAGAATAACTGATATAGATTAACGATTTTAATTATTCTCAATATGCGCTGCAAGTTTTCCTATTGCGTAGGCAAAATGATACACAATAAAAGCACAAATTACAATACCTATAATAATTTATTGAAATCCTGATGTACCTTAATTTAATGTGTTTTTTTCCATAATTACTTGAGATAAAATAAGAGATACTTAATTTAATCTAAATTTTATAGGTCCATCTATTTGTTATTATTAATCTCATTTTTAAAATTAAATTTATCTCCTGATGTCTTTTTAAGCTTTGTACTAAACTATTTTAGCACCTAAATTGCTTTTCGATACAATTTCTATCGAAAATAAAGTTATTTTATATTTTTAAAAATTCAAAATATCACTATTCAATATCTCTCCATTTAGAATTATTATTTGGAGATATTTTTCTTAATATAGTGGTTAAACGGGTTGCATTTTTAGTTCTAGGACCATCAGAATAAATACTCACAATTTCATCTGCTTTGGCATCAAAAAAAATTCTTATTAAATAATTGCCAACGGTTTTATTAAAAATATTTTCTATCGATAATACGCTATCTTCTAAAGCTTGTTTGCCATACTTTTTGTTTGCTGCAAAATTATCCAATCCTAATATATGATAATCATATAAAGCATCTCTAAAAACTTTTAATTTAGGAGCTAATAAATTATCTATCAATAAAAAACGATTTTGTTTACCTACCACATTTTGCCAAGAAGCTAAACCACTCTGTTGTGCTTGTAGCATTACATTTTGTGCTTCTTTTAATTCGGTTTCTCCTCCGTATTTAGAAAACGTATCTGCATCAACCCCTAAAATTGTATAAACATAGAAAACTATGGTAGAAATTAAATTGCTATCAAAAGAGTTTCTATTGTAAATTAAAGGATCGAATTCGTTGTATTTAAAAGTAAAATCATTGTCTTTTAAATTTAATAAAGGAGTTGAGTAACTAGAACCATAAACTGGTCTTGAAGATTGTACTTGTAAACTTGCTGTAAACGTATTATTATCTCTAGAAGTGATGATAATATTCATAACACAGTCTACGCGTTCTTCTATTTGAACGACTCTATTAGTCCATTTTTCTTGGTTTATAAACTCTTTAATTGCAGTTTCTAGTGTTTGAAAAACTTGTCTATTAGAACCCGCTATTTGATCGAAATTTACATTGACCAAACAATTTATTTCTTGAGAACTTACATTGCCATTCATCAAAAATAATGCAAAAAGAAAAACAAGTTTACGCATCTTATATTTTTTATATTATAGATTTTTTTGAAACAGAAAACATACGGAACGAAACATGAATCATAAAGAAGGAAACAGGAAACGAGAAGTATGCATTTTTAATGAACATCATCTTAATTCCAAACACCTTTGCTAAAAATATCTTTGCTAAAAAGATCTTGTCTCAAAAAAAATCTATTTCTTTATTCTCAAAACAATTTCACTCATAATATCTTTAGCAACTTCTATTTTCGTTTTTAATTCAAATGGCTTTTCATTGAAATCTTTATCAATAATAGTAATTTTATTTGTGTTAATAGCAAAACCGGCTCCTTTATCTTGCAAAGAATTCAAAACAATAACATCTAAATTCTTTCGTTTAATTTTACTTTTAGCATTTTCTATTTCATTATTTGTTTCTAATGCAAAACCTACCAAAAACTGGTGCTTTTTAATCAACCCTAGAGAAGCCAAAATATCTTTCGTAGGTTCTAACTCAATATCTAAGGTAGAATCTTTCTTTTTTATTTTCTGATCAGCTATATTTTTAGGTTTATAATCTGATACGGCAGCAGCTAAAACAGCAATATCCACCTTCTTAAAGTAATGATGCGCTGCTATATACATTTCGTCAGCGGTAACTACATCAATTCTGTGCACTAAAGAATGTTTTATTTGTTGTTGACTTGGGCCAGAAATCAAATAAACTTCTGCGCCTAAATTAGCGGCGGCATTAGCAATTGCAAAACCCATTTTTCCGGAAGAATGATTACCTATAAAACGAACAGGATCAATAGCTTCATATGTTGGCCCGGCTGTAATTAATATTTTTTTTCTAAAAAGTGGTAATTTTGAAACAATATCCTTTTCAATAAAAGAAACAATATCTTGGGGTTCTGCCATTCTTCCTTCTCCCACTAAACCACTGGCTAGTTCGCCAGATACAGCAGGGATTAATATATTTCTAAAAGATTGTAATTTCTCTAAACTTTCTTTGGTTGATGGATGTATATACATGTCTAGATCCATCGCTGGCGCAAAATATACAGGACATTTTGCTGACAAATAAGTCGCTAACAATAAATTATTAGAAGTGCCATTTGCCATTTTAGAGAGTGTGCTGGCAGTTGCAGGAGCAATTAAGAAATAATCTGCCCATGAGCCTAAATCTACATGATTGTTCCACAATTCGTTTTCATCTTCTTTATCATAAAAAGTTGAATTCACTGGATTTTTAGAAAGTGTCGAAAGTGTCAGAGGTGTTATAAAATCTTTGGACGCAGGAGTCATGATTACTTTGACTTCTGCGCCTAATTTTATAAATAAACGTACTAAACTAGCCGTTTTGTATGCAGCAATTCCAGCAGTAATGCCTAAAAGGATTTTTTTACCGCTTAAAACAGACATTATTCTGTATCTGGCGTTCTAAAATATACCTTATCACTTAACCACTCGTCAACAGCAATAGCTGTTGGCTTTGGTAAACGTTCGTAAAATTTAGAAACTTCTATTTGTTCTTTGTTTTCAAAAACCTCTTCTAAACTATCATTATAAGTAGCAAACTCATCTAATTTATCTACTAACTCTTTCTTTAAGTCAGCATTAATTTGATTCGCTCTTTTTGCTATGATAGAGATTGCTTTGTAAATATTTTCTGTTGGAGCTTCGATCTCATTCTTGTCATAAGTAATTGTACTTATTGCTGCTTTTGTATCTTTATAATCCATAATTTGTTATTTCTATTTAGAATCCTCTTTTTCTAATTCTTTATATTTGGCAATGATACCATTTAATCTTTCTTTTTCTTTTTGAAGGGTTGCAAACATTTCATTACATTCTTCCATGAATTTTGATTCTGGAAAATTTCTTTTTAATTTATCGTATGCTTCGATTGCTACTTTTAGTCGTTCCGTTTTTCTTCTATCAGTACTTTTAATTTCATAATCATAAGCTGCTTTAAACCTGTAATAAAGTGCTTCTTCTTTAAACTCAGATCCTAAATAGTCTGAAAGCAAATTATCAAAAGCCTGTATGGCTGCATTATAGTTTCTCTTATCAAATCCCGCAGTAGTGTAATAGACTTTTGCAATTTCGAAATACTTTTTCTGTAATTTATATCTTAATTCTTTGTAATGCTTGTTTGCTTCTACTATTTTATCAGAAGTAGGATAAGTATTTATAAAACTCTGAAAAGCTTCTAATGCTTTATTTGTATCGGTTGGGTCTTTGCTAAAAACAGGTGATGCTAATTTGTAGCTATAGGCAGACAAAAATGCAGCTTCCTCGCTTTTTGAACTTTTTGGATAATTTTTCATGAAGCGATCATAATGATACCCTGCAGAGGTATACATTTTTTCGTTAAAATTAGACTGTGCTATCATAAATTGTATCCGCTCCATTTGAGGCTTACCCCTGTAAGCAGGCAAAATTTTCTCAAACAAACGCAAAGCTTTGGCATATTTTTTGGTTTCGTACAATTTTACAGCCATCTTGTACTTCTCCTTTATACTGCCTTTATTCAACACTTTTTGATATTCTCCACAAGAGAATAACAAAAGACTGAACAACAATAAACACGCTAAATTTTTAATTTTTTGCATCGTGCAAAATTAGTAATTAATTATGGATAATAAAAGTATTTGTTTTTCTCAAAATAAATCTTTTCAATTTGCTCAATATACTTTTTAAACACCAGGATTTAAAAAGAAATTCATTAGTATTAAAAAGATCTTTAAAATACTAAATTGTGCTTTGCAATAATCAACAAAAAAGACTTAAAAAGATACCAAAATGAACTTAAAGATTTGTTAAGGTTGGTTTTCGGTTTTGACAGATAGTTATTAACTCTTGTTTTTAATCTATTGTATTCTTTTTTACTGCCTACTGTTTCCTAAATAAAATCTCATATTTCTTGTTTCCTTAAGAACATTTCCCTTCTTTCCCTTCTTATCTATAGAATAATTAGTAAAATTAAAAATCTGAAACATACTTACTTATTTTTGCTTCTAATTCTGCACTCACTTTTACCAATGGCAAACGCACATTATTTTCACAAATACCCAATTTTTGTAAAACAGTTTTAATTCCGGCAGGATTATTTTCTTCAAAAATATAATCAATAATATCCATCATCTTAAAATGAATTTTATAAGCCTCTTCATTTTTACCTTCTAAACCTAATTGAATCATTTTAGAAAACTCTTTTGGAAAAGCCTGTCCGATAACAGAAATAACTCCTGAACCTCCACCTAAAGCGACGCCTAAAGCCAAATCATCATCTCCCGAAATGACTAAAAAATCAGCTGGTTTATCCTTTAATAGGCTGTTATATTGTTGTTGATTATTTCCTGCTTCTTTTACCCCCACGATATTACCAAAATCTCTTGCCAGACGTAGAGTTGTTAACGGCTCCATATTTTTAGCAGTTCTTCCAGGAACATTATATAAAATTATTGGCAACTCACTTACTTCTGAAATGGCTTTAAAATGCTGATAAAAACCTTCTTGAGTTGGCTTACTATAATAAGGAACAACAGATAGAATTCCATCGATTTCAGATAAATCTCTCGTTTGTAATTCTTTCACCACTTCTAACGTATTGTTACCTCCAACACCCAAAACTAAAGGCAAACGTTTGTTGTTTGTTTTGACAATTACATCGATAATAAGTTGCTTTTCTTCTTTAGAAATAGTCCCACTCTCGCCTGTGGTGCCGCTAATTACAAAGTAATTAGTGCCATTTTCAATGTTAAAATTAACCAATTTTACAAGTGCATCAATATCTACAGTTAAATCGATTTTAAATGGAGTTATCAGAGCAACACCTGTACCTATAAATTTTTGCATTATTTTTTTAATTTTTGAGAAGTAAAATTACAATAATCAAATTGAATACTTGCTTAAAAAATGACCTGTAATAAAGAATATACGAATTTTTAAATGAAGTTTAATTTTTCATTTTTTTTAAAATCTTTAAATATCTTTTTAATTCTGAAAGAAATTCTTTAATATTTTTTGGGCTCGTTGCTATTTCAATATCATATAATTCTTGATTTACTTTTGAAATACCTACTTTAAATTTGGCTTTAGAATGTAAAACTGCATTTTCTAAATACAAATTATTTTTACCAAAATATCCAATTAACAAATCGAAAGGTTTTTCTATAAAAACCTTAAAACCAGGCTGTGTAACTTGTCCATTCCACCCAAAATATTTTTCTGAAAAATGTTTGTCAGAAAAAGCGTTTTTTCTACTGTAAGTTCTAAAGCTATAGATTTTGGCGTTCTGTAAATTTAAGCCTTTTTCAACTTCTCTCTGTAAATCTATCAAGCTAAAAATGTCTTCAGCAACAATAATGCCTACAGTATTTATCTCATTTTGAGAAACAACTCTAATTAACTCCTTTTCTAGAAGTAGTTTACGAAAACTTTTTCTTATGAAATATTTTTTCAAGCTCCCTAACTTTAACAACTTATAATTCTTTTATTTTTGTAAAAATACTATTTATTTTTTTTCTATTTCCAACAAAATAAATTGATTTAACTACTTTCCTTGCATCTGAAAATTATCATCAGAAATTTGAATTAAAGATTGATTGCCGTTTACTAATTTTGGTCTAACACAGATACTTTTATGATATCAATAATTCCAGAAGTTAAACGCTTTTCAGCATCAAAATCAAACAACAATATTTTTTTTTAAAAAAATGCACTAATTTTAAAAGATTTTAAAGGATCTATATGTGTAGTTTTTTTGTGCTTTTGTAAACAATGGCTCCAAATACCCTGATTGTATTTCCATAATCCACAAAGTCATTATGGTAAGCTCTTTCAATAATAAACAAATGATACTCTTTGAATTCCAAAATTACAGTTGCACCCTTTAATCGGATAGTTCCTTTTGATAGCTTTGAGACATCGAATAATTGATATGCGAATTGTTTTGCAGCCTTTTTTAAAGTTTTATCAAAATAAGTAACTCTAATGTGCGATGAAGTTTTTGTAAAACCTAGGTTACTTCCATCAGATTTTAAAGGGGTTTCCAAGGCAATCAAAAACCCTTTATCTTCAAAACTTTTATAAAAAGCTTCAAAAGCAGCTTTGTGTTTTATCTTTTTTAAGTGCTAAAGATTTTTTTGTACTCGAAAAATTCCTGAACATTTTCTTTGATTTGATAATTTTCAAGAATAGTCTCTGCTTGCAAAACTTTAGGATTCCTTGCTTCATAAACAAAATAATAGCGAATATTGATATACTGTATATCCGAAAAACCCCCAATAATTGTTTCTTTAAATTCAGATGAATTTAAAGAAACAAATTCATCTATTCATGAAAAAAACAACTGCTAAAAATTAAAATCAAAGCAGTTGTTTTAAATCAGTTTTAATACAAATTATAACTTTCTTCTGTTATCGTCAGATTTAGTGTCAATCAATTTATTGTAAGGGTCTACACCAACCTCGATCGGCTTTTTATCAACAATAATGGTAATTTTATTATTGATTTCCGTTATTTTATGCTTCTTTAAATACAATTCTATTTCTTTCTTTTTACCATCAACTTCTTCTTCACCAAAAACACCAATATCTATATAGTCTTTTAAATAGACTGATAAAATAGGCTTTTTCATGTCTTCTGTTTTATAGGTTAACGTATCGCCTACTTTTTCACCATAATACTTCTTCCCTTTTTCATCATTTCTATATTTAGAAACTTCAAACTCAATATCTACTTGAAATTTCCCGTTTTCTAATTCAGTGGTTTTTGCCTCCACAATTCGGTTTTTGTATAAAGTGATGGTTTCAAACATATCTTTAATCACATAATTCAAAGAATCTGGTGTAACTTCTTTAATATAGGCTAACATTTCTATTGATGTTGTATACGGTGGTTCTTGAAATTGTACTTTTTCTACATACTTTTTTAACGCTCCGTTTAACTTTTCTTCCCCTATATAATCGCTTAAAGCATAGAATACCAAAGAACCTTTTTGATAGTGAATATAGCCTTGCCCATCATTATACATTAAAGGGTTTTCTCTTTTAGATTCAAAAGTTCTTTGCATTAAATAACTATCTAAAGATCCTTTTAAAAAGGTTCGCATTTTAGCTTTCCCATATTGCTGCTCTAGCACTTTTAAAGAAGAGTATTCAGACATACTTTCAGACATCATTGTAGCACCCAAGACATCTGCACCAATTACCTGGTGCGCCCACCATTGGTGTGCCACTTCATGAGCTGTTATTCTAAAAGGATAATCAACTCCGTCATCATTTTCATCATCTACATCTGCTATAAAACCGGCATCGCCTGCAAACGGAATAGTATTTGCAAAAGCTTGCGCAAAACTTCCACTAGGAAACTCTACAATTCTTAATTGTCTGTGTTGATAAGGACTAAAATTCTTTGCGTTATATGCTAACGATGCTTTCATTCCTTTCATCATTCTATCTAGGTTATAATCATGCGGTTTGTGATAATAAATTTCTAGACTAATTCCGTTCCACATTTCTTTTTTCACTTCATATCTCGCAGAATTAAATGCGTAAAAATTTAAAATTTTACTATCCATTTTATAATAAAAATATTTACGATCATCTTCTACCCATTCTTTTTGTAAATACCCTGGAGCAATGGCAATTTGATCTTTAGAAGTCGACACCGTTGCTTCAAAATCGATCCAATCTGAATCTTTTGAAATATAGGTATTTCCTAAAGCGGTAGAATCTGATGGAAATGGTTTTAAATTATTGGGTGGTAAATCATATTTTTCACGGGTTTTATTATCTCTTAATTCTCCGCCAGCGGCATACCCTAAAGAAGGAAACATAGAAGAATTATTTATAAATGTACCGTTTTCTACAATTGGAGACTTCCTCTGAAACATTGTATTTTCATCACTTTTCACATGAATTGTAAGCTGTAAAGTATCTCCTGGTTGTAATTTTTTATCAAAATGATAAATATCAAAATCAAAAATAGTGTCTTCTGAAACTAGATTATTAGGTTTATCAAACTCAAAGGTGTTTTCTAATGAATTATGATTTAAAAAAACACTATCAATTGCTTCGTTTGTTTTATTTACCAATGTATAAACTGCGCTGGCTTTATAAGCTCTTTTCTTTGGATAAAGGTGCACATCTGCAGTGACAGCTACAATTCTTAACTGTTTGTAGGTTTCATATTTTTTATATGTTTTTTCCCACTTTACAGCATCTAATTCAGCTTGCTTAGAAGATGAATTTTCTTTGTCAACTTTTGTTTCAAAATAAATAGTAGTTCCTAAAGTTAAAAAAGCTGCTAAAACAAAGGCTAAACTTATAATCTTCGACTTTGTAAAACGTTCGCTTGCAATAGAAAGTCTTTCCTTAAAAGAATTTGGTAAACCTCTAACCCACATTAAGATACTTAAAATTAAAAGTACGGTTCCTCCTAAAAACCAATACAATTTATACCATAAATATCTTGACAAGGCCGAACCATAGCCATTCATATCCGTATAACTATAACCAGGGCCTTCGTTGTATTTAAAGATTGATAATTCGATACCTATAAATGATAATAGTGGTATTGCAATGGCAGTAACCAACAGTATAAAAAATCCTAAATATTGATTTTTAACCAAGGTTTGAATAAAAATTGCCAAAAATGCCCATATGACGTAATTCAAGAATTTTAAGCCATATAATTCTTTTAAATAATGGCCTATTTCGTATTCATAATACCCTTGATACGTCTGAAATAAAACCCCTGCAACCAAAATAACTGCTAATAAAACGATTTGCATTTTTAGCAAGGCAATTAATTTAGAAAATAAAAGCGTCCAATTCGGAATCGGTGTGCTATCTACTAAATGATTTATATTCGCGGTATTTGCCCTTTGTACTAATATACCTGCGTATAAAAAAGTACATAAATTAATGATTAAAGCACTAAAAACATTTCCACCACTTAACATCAGCCAAGTAACAGGGAGCGTTTTTGTCCCAGAAATTTCACCTACAGTAAATAAAGCTCCTACCAAAAGCAAAATGCCAACTACTAGAATACAAATAAATGGTAAACTCTTAAAAATGAACTTAAAATCAAGGTTGGATAATTTCCACATCGTTTTTAAATTCTGAACAAAAGAGTAATTGTGTGTTACTTTTGGCAGTGTAATTCTTGTAATTCCGCTAAAATTTGTTTTGATAACTCTTTCACCTTTCGTTTTTCTAAAAGAAATAGAAATCGCGTTTTGACTAAATTTAAAATATTTGTACACCAAACCAAAAATCAGAGAAGAAATAGCCAACCAAACCAATCTGTTGTAAATAATTAATTCTTTAATGGGTAATTGCAGCTCGTTTTGTTCAGAAACTGTCCAATATTTGGTATAGAAAGCCCCTGCAGCAGATCCGAAGGGATCAAGAATTGCTAGTAACTTTGCTTGCTCTGGATCTGATAAAATACTTGCAATAGCTCCTTGCGCAAAAAATAAAATAATAATGGTTATAAAACCTGCAGCTATGTTTCTAGAAAAAGTAACAATGGCAAAAACTACGGCTCCAAAGAATAAGACGTTTGGCAAAATATAAATCAAATACGTTTGCAAGTAGGTCATGATATTAAAATCGCCTACAATTTCTGAATTAGTTCCTGGAAATCTAAAACCGATGATCATACCCAAAGCAATTACCAATGCTATTGCAGAAACCACAACAACACCACTAAAAAATTTAGCAAATAAATAATTGGTTTTTGTAAACGGGTAGGAATATAAAATGGTGTGCATTTCACTCTTATAATCTCTGTAAATTGAGACACCAATAATGGATGGAAATAAAAAAAACACCAAAACAGTTAATGAATTAAATAAACCGTCGACACCAATTGGCGAATTTACAATTCTAGAAGAACCTGTTGTACCTGTAATTCCGTCCCAAATACCTGCCGTTGTAGCAGCTATAAAAAAAGATATCAATAAAAATATTGTAACATATATATAGAATATAGGCCTATGAAACCAATATTTTAATTCTTGTTTAAAAATAGTTGAAAACATAATTGTAAAGGTTATGAGGAATGAGTTAGTTGATAAAATTAAAAATTGTTTCAGAATTTAAACGCTAAATTCTTTAAGCTTCCTTAACTGGTTAAAACTGGTTCATCTTGTTTTAAAGCGATAAAATAAACATCATCTAATTGAGGTGTTGAAGCAACAAATTCTTCTGATGGTTTTTCAGCAGCATGCACTCTTATGTTTAAGGTATTATCTTGATTGTAGTTAGATGACAAAATTTCATGCATTTCTTCTTCTTGTTCTAACTCTTCTCTTTGGATAATTTTCGTCCAAATTTTGCCCTCTAGTTCTTTTGTCGCATTTTGAGGCGTAGTGTGATTCAAAATTTTACCACCATTTAAAATGGCCATTTCGTTGCACAATTCTTTAACATCTTCTACAATATGTGTAGAGAAGATTACGGTACAATTTGTACCAACTTCTCGTAAAACATTTAAAAAACGATGTCTTTCAGCTGGATCTAAACCCGCTGTTGGTTCATCAACAATAATTAATTTGGGATTGTTTAGAAGGAGTTGTGCAATTCCAAAACGCTGTTTCATTCCGCCAGAATAACCTGCAACGTGTTTGTGCCTTACCTCATATAAATTTGTGATTTCTAAAACTTCTTTTACAATAGCTCCTCTTTCTGATTTATTAGCAATTCCTTTTAAAGTTGCAAAATAATCTAATAAATCTTCCGCAGACATTTTAGGATATACACCAAAAGATTGCGGCAAATATCCCAACACTTTTCTTAAAGACATATTATCTTTTAAAACATCAATATCACCAAAGGTAATAGAACCAGAATCTGGACTTTGCAAAGTGGCAATCGTTCTCATTAACGAAGATTTGCCTGCGCCATTTGGACCTAAAAGCCCAAACATTCCCGTACCGATTTCTATGCTTAAATTATCAATTGCTTTTACGCCGTTTTTATACGTTTTTGTTAAGTTTTTTATAACTAGCTTCATTTGTTGGCTTTATTTTAGTTGTTCTCTAATTTTTACAGATGTAGATTTCGTAAATTCTCCTTCAATATTTTCGTTTTCAAAAGTAATATTTATATAATCATAATCTTCCAAATGCAACAAATTATTTGCTACCGATTTTTTTATAATTGCTGCATATTCTTTTAATAAGCTATCTGAAGTTGTTTGTATATCTTCTTTTTGAAAATTTAAATTTAACCCTAATTCTTTCACACCAATTTTTGTGGTCATAAATGTGCCAACTGACATTTTTTGAAAATCAAATTCTTTTTTCATTTTTTTTTCAAGACCCTTTTGGCCAATTTTAAAATCAAGATGTGGTGCGCTAGAACTGCCCTGAGTAATAACATTGCAGTTAAACAAGAATACAAGTGTTAGAAGGGTAAAAATAG
>TARA_B110000238_G_scaffold74933_1_pt1 | contig 14751 bp, 11 predicted proteins | sample TARA_B110000238 | Tara Oceans TARA_B110000238 (sample SAMEA4397569) | marine metagenome | biome: Polar Biome; feature: [SRF] surface water layer (ENVO:00010504); material: water (ENVO:00002006), including particulate matter (ENVO:01000060) such as... | depth 5 m | reverse complement strand
CCAGGCCAGGCCATCTTTAGTTTGGCATCTGGGAGGTCTCAGTTTTTGCACAGCGGCTCAGTCTGGTGCTTGGGCGGCGCCGAGACCGACGAATGACCCTGTCAGCATTGCACCTAGCGCCCCGAGTCAGGTCTTAGCAGACGGCTATCCCGATCGTTGCTTTGAACGGCGCCCCAGCCTTGCCCCTTGGTCACCCTGACAAAATCGACCCAGCAGCGATCGATTAAAACAGGCTCCGTTTCGCCAAAGCGCCGCTAAAGTTGCCTTTAGCAATCAAGTCCTGCCCAACCGAAAAGCCTTTGCGAACGGCAGGTCTTTGCATCAACCCGGTATACCAGCTTAAAACCGCCGGGTAATCAACAAGGTCGATCCCGTGACGCACATGCCGATACACCCATGGCAACACCGCGATATCGGCAATGCTGTAAGCACCGGCTAAGAACGGCTTCTGTTGAAGCTGGCCTTCCAGCACCGCGTACAATTTTTGGCACGCTCGCTCATACCGGTCGATTGCGTAATCATCTTTAAGATCCGCGTAAAGCCGAAAATGATGGGCTTGTCCTGCCATCGGCCCCAACCCCCCGACCTGCCAGAACAGCCATTGTAGGCACTGCCACTTCAGTCCCACGTCTTCGGGCAAAAACCGCCCTTGCCACTCCGCCAGATACAACAAGATCGCGCCCGACTCGAATACGATTTGCTCAGCGCCGCGCCTTTGATGCCGTAGCGCTGGAATTTTTCGAGTGGGGACCTGCTGAACATAACCGTCAGCGTGTTGATCCCCTTTTGTTATGTTGATCGGCAAGACTTGATAGGCCAGCCCAAGTTCCTCCAGCATAATGGCAACTTTATAACCGTTTGGGGTTGGCCAGTAATAAAGCGCTAGATCATCGACCTCATCCAAGGTGGGCATCGAAAAACTCATGCGTGCGCGACAGCGCCAGCACCGCTGCCGGCTCATTAAAGCTCGCACGGTGATTACAATTGAACCCATGGTCCGCTTCATAGACGAATAACGGCGCGTTGGGTTGCGCCTTTTCTACGACCGCCACATCCGCCATAGAGATATGGGCGTCCTCGCCGGCGAAGTGAAACATTACGGGCACCGTCGGGGTCTGGCTCATTTCAGAGGCAACGCCGCCGCCGTAATAACTCACGGCACAGGACAACTGCTCTAATTGGCAGGCGGCAAGCCAGGCGAGCAGACCGCCAAAACAATAGCCAACCACGCCGACCGGTCCGGTCATTGCCGCCGCTGCAATGGTCGTTTGCAGATCCATCAAAGCGTCTTCTCGCTGTAATTTACCCCGCGCGAGTTCGACACCCTGCATCATGTCGGCGCCGCTGTAGCCCAAAGAAACCTGGCGCTCAACCCGATCAAAAAGTGCTGGTGCAAGCGCCCGATAGCCCATAGAGGCAAACCCTTGGGCCACTTCTCGAATGTGCGCATTAACCCCAAAGATCTCTTGAATCACCACGATGGTGCCCTTTGCCCCGCCATCCGGCTGCGCTTCATAGACGTCAAATTGGTGATCATCCGGACTCGTCAAAACAATAACATCACTCATAGCGCTCAAACTCCTTATGGCTTTAATCGGTTTTCTTGTGGCGGTTTTTCCCCGCAAAAAACTGGTGCAGTACTGGTTGTCGATTCAAATACAAAGATGGGCGGACTTCAATTGAAACTTTTCGGCCGGCAGCGGTCCGCAATTAAGCGGGGATCATTCCGTGATCTGTTCGAATCTAAAGCCTTCAATTCAAAGCCTTTAATTCAAAGCCTTCAACCGAAAGCCTTCAATCTATAGCCCGCAGTCTATAGCCCGCAATAAAAGCGCTGAATCTAAAGCCTTGACTGGGGCGTCGATTATTAAACCGGGCATCCTGGCTTTTGAGCCGGTCATCACCGCCCGGCTTGCCACGGCCCGTGGCCTCATGCTCTGGCTCTCGTGACCGGTCTCGCGCAGAAACCCCAAACCCGCATCGGCTGACCGCCAAACGCCTCGGCGCTTGACCCTAGGCCAACCCAAATAATACGGTGATCATTCGCTTATAGGTGCGTGACTAAAAACGAATCGGGCAGCGTCTGCGCGCCGTCCAAATGCGTGACCACGGACAGGCTGTTCTGCCCAGACAGAATCTGTTCAGCTACGTTCATTACCGATTCCGGCGTAACCGAAAACAGTGCGGCCCGGTGCACGCGGCGGTGCTCGTGCGTACGGCCTTGTAGCTGCTGATAAAAATCTCCCCGGGCTTCACCGGCCGGCGAACCTGGCGCATCCTGGCTACTCATAAGGCCCAGCACCGCCTCTTCAATTAGATTTGAGGACCATTTCATCGAACGAAGCGCCGCCAGCGCACCATCAAATACCGAAAAGGTCTTGAGCAGCTCCGGGTCGCGGTAAGAATATAATCGAAACAACCCGTTGGCCGCATCAAAGCTCGCACCACCACCATAGGCGCCGCCTTTTTCTCGAATTTCGGCGTGTAGATATTGATTTCGAAGCACCGCGGCCAGCACCTGAACGGCCGCCACATCCTCGCTTGCCTCGCTTGGACACACATAAGCTGCCGCACAAAAATTCACTTCTGTTTCGGTGACATAGGCGGTTCGCAACGGGGTTTGTTCTGCGAGGATCGATTGATGGGCTTTGCTAGGCGCTGTCAAGGACCGTCCCTCTGACAAAGCGGCAACCAGCGCGGGTACTTGCGCCTCGTCAGCGATCAAAAGCGCACTCTGGGGCGCCTGCTTAAATCGTTCGTATAAATCTTGCAGTTCGGCCGCAAGGGAAGCTAGGCCACCGTCATCGATCTTCGCAACCAGACCTTTAAAATAGGCCAACGAACCCAATCCCGACAACTGATGGTTCAACGCTGAAACTTTCGAGAACGCAGCGGACGCGGCGAGCATTGCCAGGCTATGAGCCTGATTGACCACGCCCATCTGTTTTCGGACATTAGATTGCCGAATCAATTCTGCAATCCGCTCCTGTTCATCAAACCGTAAGCCTTGCGCGGTTTCATCGAGTAACGCCATCATCTTGCCTGCGTTACGCGCAAGCGATCGGCTGCTCAAGACGAAGAAGGCCCCAGCTTGATCAATATTGGCAAGGCTGGCACGAACACTCGCGAAGGCGCTAATCCCACCCGTGAGCGATTGTTGCAGGTTTTGAGCGGCAACATAGCTTTGCTGACCAAAGCCCAGCTCGCCGGCCAACTGATTCAGCACTGGCAGTAACCGCCAGTCGGCATCATCGAGCACCGGTAATTCGCGAATCAGCTGATGGTAAACAATGCCATTACAACCGGCCGCATAGGCCGTCACGGGGCCCGTCAAAATGGGTTCTGGGTAGGGGTGATCCCTTGGCACATCGGCCAAGGAGACCTTTGGCAGGATGTCTAAATCTTCAACTTCGGTTTGCCTTTGGGATAGGGCGGCCGCCTGATCAATCACCCGGTCGCGATCAGAATCGCTCATCTCCTCCGTTAAGACCTTTAAGCGAGCACGTTCTGCCGCGGCCTTTTCGGTAGCAAGTTTTGAATCCGGTTCCAGGGTTAAGGTCACCCGATGCTGATTTTCAAGCAGCAACCTTCTGGCGAGGCCTTTGATGAATTCAGGGTCTTGGATATCTTTACGAAGCGCTTCAATGGCCGCATCTAAGTCCAGCAATTCAACCGGGTCACCGCGATGAATCGCCGCCGACAGACACGAGAAGATGAGTTGCAGGCCGTACGGCATCCCATCGCCACCCACCTCTCGTTGCGACAATTCAATTTGATGCAAAACGGCATTCAATTGTTCAATGGGGATGCCATGCTCTGCAACCTCGGCGATGACTTGGAGCACCGCCGCCTCGAACGCGTCAACCGCATCGCCGGATACCCCTTCAATACCACAGAAGAAACTCATTTCACGATGACTTTCCTCAAGACCCGTTAAGGGCGACACCGATTCGGCTTGAGGAAACGCCTCGAGCACGCGACGCAAGGGCGAGCCACTGTGATCGAGCAAGGCATCCGACAGCAAGTTCGCTTGCAGCAGCCCACAAAGATCCGTTGACTCTCCCAGCAGCCAAGCCATCACCAACTGCGATTTTGGCGCCTCATCGGCGGATTCGCTCGCCGCATACTTCGCTTGATGCCGCTTGGGGGCGGACATCCTTTGTTCGAGGCCCACCTCGATCTGCTCGGCCGAACGCGTAAACCGGCCCAAGGCGCGATCTTCCAGCACCTCATGCAGTTCAGCCACATCGAGCGCGCCAAAGGTCATAAACACCGCGTTGCTCGGGTGATAATGGGTTTCGTAAAAGGATTTGAAGGCCCCAAAGGTCAAGCCCGGAATGTCAGCTGGATCCCCGCCCGAGTTGTGATGATAGGTTGCGGTCGGAAACAGTTGCTGATTGAGCGCTTCCCAAAGCACCGCTCTTGAAGAACTCATGTCTCCCTTCATTTCGTTAAAGACCACGCCTTTATAAACCAGGGGTGAATCTGGATCATCCGGTTCTGAAAACTCAACACGGTGTCCTTCTTGGGCAAAATCCAGCGGATCTAAACGGGCAAAAAAGACCGCATCAAGATACACATCCAATAGATTATAAAAGTCTTTTCGGTTGACGCTCGCAAAGGGGTACGCCGTGTAATCACTGGCGGTAAACGCATTCATAAAGGTATTCAGTGATCGGCGAAGCATCGAAAAGAACGGATCGCGAACCGGGTATCGAGCGCTGCCACACAGCGCCGTATGCTCAAGGATATGCGCAACCCCGGTTGAGTCTTCTGGCACGGTTCGCAAGGCAACCATAAACACGAGTTCCTCGTGATCGCTCGCGAGGTGAAAATGCTTCGCCCCAGTTTCCCGGTGCTCGTACTCTATGACGACTAAATCAAGGGTTTCAATTCGATGGCTCCGAATATGAGCAAATCCCGACAGCGTTGATTTCACTTGATTCATTGATTTATCGCCCGGACCCAAAGTCCTGCCAATAATCATCGACAGCTTGCTTCATCTCTTTTCGCAACAGCAAAATTGCAATCAAATTTGGAATGGTCATAAACGCGACCGTAATCGCAGCGATTAACCAAATTAAAGACGTGTCTGCGATGGCCGCAAAGAAAAAGCCCAAGACATAGGTCAATCTGTAAGGCGTGAGCCAAGCCGTGCCGACCAAATAAACGACCGCCCGATCGCCATAATAACTCCAGGCAACCGCCGTAGAAAATGCGAACAAGAGCAGCACCAGCGCGACGACATAACGGCCATAGTCACCAAACGCGCTCCGCGTAAACGCCTCCGACGTCAACGCGGCGGAATGAATGAGAGATTTCCCAGTCAGCACGACGTCATTCTCAATATTGCCGCGATTAACCGTCAAGGTGCCGGTAAACCATCGGTCAGTTGAGCCAATCAAGACGCCTTCTGCGACGGAACGATTGTGCAGCAAGGTGTAGGGCCCGGGCTGAAGTTCGCCTTCCACTACTTCAATAATACCGTTGAAGGCCTCGATTTTAGTTTCCCGTCCATTGAGATAATCATAGAGCGCAACCCGATCTTTCGCTTCGGTATCCGACCAAACACCGGTCACCACATTGGTGTCGAACTGTTGAAACTGGTTCTCGTGTTTTTCCATCCAAACCCCGGACGACAGAATGACCAATCCAGTCAATGTGCAGATAATGATGGTGTCGATGAAAGGCTCTAAAATCGAGACCATGCCTTCAGCAACCGGTTGATCTGTTCTGGCGGCAGCATGGGCAATCGGCGCGCTGCCTTGTCCGGCTTCGTTGGAGTACAGACCGCGTCCGACCCCTTTATTAAATGCATAGGCAAACGTTGCGCCGAGGAAGCCGCCCACGGCAGCTGATCCAGTAAAGGCGTCGCTGACAACATTCACCAAAGACGGCCAGACGTTTTCGATGTTGGCAAACACGACGGCGAGGCCGGTTACAAAATAAAGAATCGCCATCACCGGCACGATCTTCTCGGCCACCTTAATAATGCGTTTCACGCCGCCCAATATAACCACTGCTAACAAGAGCGCCAGCACACCACCGGTCAGCCACTCGGGGATACCAAAGGTGCCTTGGAGGCCGACCGCAATGTTATTACTCTGCGGCATATTGCCAGAGCCAAAGCTACTGACCACGGTCGCGATCGCGAAGATCACCCCCAGCCACTTCATATTGAGGCCTTTTTCCATCACAAACATGGGTCCGCCTACGATGTAACCTTCATCATCGACGTCACGATATTTGTGGCTAAGGGTTACTTCGACAAATTTCGTGGTCATGCCAAAGAAGGCGGTCATCCACATCCAAAATAAGGCGGCAGGGCCGCCTAAAAATATTGCAAACGCCACGCCCCCGATATTGCCGGTTCCAACCGTGCCAGAAATCGCCGTTGTGAGCGCTTGAAAGTGCGAGGCATCGCCTGTGGCGCCTGGCTTGTCATATTGACCGCGTAAGACCCGCCAAGCATGCCGAAAGTAAAAGATTTGTGGTGCTTTAAGATAAATCGTAAAGAAAACACCGGTGCCCAATAACAGATAGGGGAAATACCACGCCGATTGTAATAGCCCATCGAAGAGGGTGAGTATTTGTTCCAAATCGGCCATGTCGAAGTTCTCTTGAAGGTTTTCTTAGTGCGCTTAAGGTAGCAAATATCCCGCGAGGAGGATACGGCGCGGGCGTTTATCTCTCGGCCTGCCCAAACAAATCACAATTGAGACCTCACAGACTCGCACCACGTCTGCTCGCTGGCATCTGATAATTCACCGCGAGCCCACACGCATCGATAACCGATTCTGACAAAAGGGGTTCTGGCTTAGACAAGCCCAGCAAGTAAAGCACCATTGCATCGAGTACATCGTCGATTTGAACCGCAGATTTACGCGTTCGCTCATAAAGAGATGACAGTACCGAGCGCGGCATCAAACCATTGCGCTCAAGGAGCTGGATTCGCTCGTCTTGCCCGGCCGCTTGTTTTTTGGAATAGCGCATCGGCGCACCTGAAAACGTTGCAAACAGCAACTCGGGATGCGCTTCAAGCACGCGGGGTCGGAGCCCTGGTTGCGCCTGTAAAATTTGGTCGACTTCTTTTATTTTTGGACAGATATACCAAGACTGTAGCGAGATCTTTTTACCCTGGGCCTTCAGGTTGAAGGCACAAGCCTGTTCATAGTTATCAGCATAAACAGCAGAGCGAGCTGGGACGTTAAAGACGCTGGCTGTTCGACCGGCCAGGCGTTGGCGAGCCAGGCGTTCCACTTGGCGATCTTCGGTTTCCGGAAGGCCAATTGGCATATCCACATAAAGCGGTCCGCTTGAGGCCATGAACGCAACCGCCTCGAACGTTGAGGCGAGGGTTGCCGTCACGACACCAGACTGGATTTGAACAACAACCCACCCACCCTTGCAGCCATCAACACCCGCCACTGCGGGCGTCATGCCACGGGCGATCTCATCGTGACGAATTCCTCTGCGGCAGTCGGGTGAATGCCGACGGTTTGATCAAACACCGCCTTTGTCGCGCCCGCTTTCATTGCCACCGCAAGCCCTTGGATAATCTCGCCAGCTTCGGCACCCACCATGTGGATACCAAGCACTCGGTCGCTTGCATCCTCAACGATCATTTTCATGAGGCTCCGCTCAAGACTGCCGGTTAACGTATGTTTCAGCGGGCGAAACTCAGAGCGGAAAACAGAAATCGAGTTGAACTGCGCCCTCGCCTCAGCTTCGGTCAGACCGACCGTTGCGATGTTAGGTTGGCAAAATACCGCCGTCGCAATGCCTGAATAATCCATCACCTTGCTGTGGCCTGCGAACTGGGTGCTGGCAAAACACATGGCTTCATGGATGGCCACCGGCGTCAGCTGGATTCGATCGGTCACATCGCCCAAGGCGAAAATGTTAGGTTCGCTGGTTTGATAAAATGCATCAACGATAATGGCACCATTCTCACGCTGGGCCACATTGACGGTCTCAAGCCCCAGGTCATCGACCGCGGGTTTACGGCCCGTGGCCGTCAAGATGAGATCCGTTTCCAAGGTGCGGCCATCGGTGAAGGTCGCCTGCAACGTGCCATCGGCATTGCGCGTGACGGATGCGAGGGTCGCGTTAAACTGCAAATCAATATTTTTCTTTAGCAGTTCGTCCTTCACCATTGTGCGGACATCCTCATCGAACCCCCTCAGGAAAAGGGGCCCTCGATAGGCCAACTCGGTTGTGACCCCAAGCCCTGCAAAAATGCCGGCAAACTCAACGGCAATGTACCCGCCACCCAAAACGAGGGCACGCTTAGGCAAGTGCTCTAAATAAAACACCTCATTGGAGGTTATGACGTGTTCCGCGCCGGGGATATCTTGTTTCGTTGGCCAGCCGCCGGTGGCAATGAGAATCTTATCGGTGGTGACCGTTTTGCCATCAATGCCGATGGTGTGGGCATCTAAGATTCTTGCCCGTCCTTCAAAGTGGGTAACCCCTGCCTGATCAAGAAGACCCTGGTAAATGCCATTTAATCGTGAAATCTCCTGATCTTTATTCGCAACCAGGGTTTGCCAGTTGAAACTCGAAGGCTCGGACTGCCAACCATAGCCCGCTGATTCATTGAAATCCTCATGATAATGGGAGGCATAAACAAACAGTTTTTTCGGGATACAACCGACGTTGACACAGGTACCCCCCATGAATTTCTCTTCAGCCGTTGCCACGCGTGCGCCATACTGCGCGCTCATTCTCGCCGCGCGAACCCCACCGGACCCGACACCGATGACAAATAAGTCATAGTCATATGCCGTCATGCCCATTTTCCTTTCAAATTTTTGAGATCACTAGGATACACTAGCAGACAGTAACTAGGTGACTTGACAGACGCATGCACATTGACCTTGCTCCGTTTTCCCCTTGCCCCGCGGTTCAGCATCTGGGCTATGAACTCTTGCTTGAATCAAGTTCGTCCTTGCGCCTGATCGTTCAGCTCGAGGGCTCGCTCGCGGCAACACTCCCGATTACCAACCGCGTTGGCCAACGGCAATTTGGACTCTGGCAGCACCACTGCTTTGAACTCTTCATCGGCGAACTCGAATCCAACGCGTATTGGGAGTTGAACCTCGCCCCCAATGGGAACTGGAACTGTTTTAAATTCAGCGATTATCGAAAGGATCAACGGGAATCCGAAGCCTATTCCCTTGCGGGATTGCAGGCAGTGCGCAGCGCACAGTCCTACCGCCTTGAAGCGAACATCGACATCAAACCAATTCTTAAAAAAAAGGGCCTTGAAAAAATGGGTCTTGAAGCAAGGGGGCTTGAAGCAAGGGGGCTTGAAAAAGGGAGCCTTGCCCTAAGCCTGGGCGCCTCCGCCGTCATCGCGACCGCAACCCAGCTCAACTATTTCTCAATCCGTCATGGCGCAACGCCAGACTTCCATCACAGGGATCATCATATGCAATGGGTGCTGCAATGACTTTTCAGTTTGGCCTTGAACGGCTATTGCGCGATTCTTCTCGCTTGGCCGCTTTAAAAAAATGCCAAGTGGGCTTGGTGGCGCACCCCGCGTCTGTGACGCAAGACCTTCGCCATACGCTCGATGCCTTAATCGACAAAGGCATTCGCCCGAAATGCGTTTTTGGACCGCAACATGGCGTACGAGGCGACAAGCAAGACAATATGATTGAATCAGATGACTACTTGGATCCAACCCATGGGATGCCGGTTTATAGCCTGTACGGGCATCACCGACGACCAACAATCGAGATGTTAGCCGGTCTCGACGTCATCTTGTTCGACTTGCAAGACCTCGGCTGCCGAATCTACACCTATATCACCACCTTACAATATTTCTTAGCGGCGGCAGCCGCAACGGATCTTGAAATTTGGGTCCTTGACCGCCCGAACCCAGCAGGCAGAGGCGTCGACGGCTTCAGGCTCGAAGCCGGCCAGGAAAGCTTCGTGGGCGCCGCCGCCCTGCCCTGTCGCTACGGGCTGACCATCGGTGAACTTGCGCTTTGGATGAACGCGCAATTACCGCAACCGGCAAACCTTACCGTGATTGACATGGCAAACTACTCGCCGAACGCGCACCCAACGTTTGGCTGGCCATCCGCCCTGTCTTGGGTAAATCCTAGCCCGAATGCGAGCAGTCTCAACATGGCCCGATCGTTTTCAGGCACCGTGCTATTAGAAGGCACCACTTTATCCGAGGGCCGAGGCACAACCTTTCCCCTCGAAGTGATTGGCAGCCCCGACTTCCCAGCGCAGCACATCAAGGCCGAGCTTGAATCAAGCCTTTCCAATGCGTTGGCTGGCGCGGTACTTCGCCCCTGTTATTTCGAACCCACCTTTCACAAACACCAAGGCACGCTCTGCCACGGGCTTCAAATCCATACCGACCAGCCTGCCTTTAATGCCGACAACTTTCGGCCTTTTCTGGTCATTGCTTACGCCCTCAAATTACTCAAGCTGGCGCAGCCAGCGGCCGAGCTCTGGCGGCACCATGAATACGAATATGAGATCGACCGCCTGCCCATCGACATCATCAACGGCGGCTCGCAGCTTAGACATTGGGTCGATGACGATACCTTGCACCTCAATGACCTGATCAGCCTGCTGGATGAGACCCGAGCGCTTTGGCTGCCCGAGATCGCGCCTTTTTATCGGTATTAGCGGACTGATCCGGCACCTTAGGCGTTTTCGGAGGCGTTTTGGGGTTCGGTCTTTGATGGTTGATGCTTAGGTTTTCGGAGTGTTCCGTCTCGGCGAGACGGCCCGGGCCGTCGACACATTAATCAACCAATCGATCTGGGCTTGCTTGCTCAATCTAGTTCTCCGCCTTAACTTCAATCCGCCTTTTCCCAAAGCTGCGACCGATCGTCTTCGCCCGCACCAAAGGCCCGTTATGTGCTGCGAGGCGCCGTGTGGTAGCATCTGCGGTTTTTCGGGGAGGAAGCTACGTGGGTCACGCTTATAAAGTTGCTATCTTGGCGGGCGACGCCATTGGTCCAGAAATCATGGCCCAAGCCGTCCGCGTCTTTGACGCCGTGAGCCAACACAGAGACTGCACGTTTGATCTCATTGATGCGCCATTCGGCGCGCATGCCTATTTTAGTCATGGCAAAAGCTTTCCGGATGAAACCAAAGTCATTTGCGATGCCGCCGACGCCATATTAAAGGGGCCGGTGGGATTGTCTTATGAGGAATCCAAGAAAATTCCGGTGGATGAACAAGCCGAGCGCGGCGCGATATTGCCCCTTCGAGCGCGCTATCAAACCTTTGCCAACTTTCGTCCAATTTATCTCAGCAAAGAGATGGCTCATTTTTCGCCTCTAAAACCGGAGATCATTGAAAATGGCATTGATATCCTTCTAATTCGCGAGCTCGTGGGCGGCCTGTACTTCGGCGCAAAAGAGCGTGGCATCAACGCTTCCGGTTTACGCTACGTGCACGAGACCTTGTCCTATGACGAGGCTCAGATTCGGCGCGTATTAACGGTTGCCTTCGAGCAAGCGCGCAATCGCGGCCATCGCCTACACAACATCCATAAAAGTAACGTTTTAATGTCGAGCGTGCTCTGGAATGAAGTGCTCGAAGAAGTGCACGCAGACTATGCGGATGTTGAAGTCATTCCAATGCTGGTTGATGCGGCCGCCACCGCACTCTGCCTCAACCCAGGGCAATTTGACGTAATGGTCATGGAAAACATGTTTGGCGATATTTTGTCCGATCAAGGCGGCGGGATTCTCGGCTCGCTGGGCCTCATGCCATCGGCCTGTGTTGGACCCGACAAAGCCTATTATGAACCCTCCCATGGTTCCGCGCCGGATATCGCGGGTCGCAATATCGCCAACCCTTACTCAATGATCGGGTCGGTTGCGATGATGCTCGAGATGAGTTTTGGTATGAAATCGGAATCCGAACTGGTCTGGGCGGCCATGAAGAGCGTCTTTGAGGACGGCTATACGACCGCCGATCTGAGGGCTCAAGGGGTTGATCTAAAAACCGTTGCAACGGATGCTTTTGGCGATCTGGTGATGGCCTCGCTCGAAACCAAACTCGCCGCATCTAAGGGCTAACGCCCGTTCAGGCGTTGTCATTGGTGCCGCACATCCGGGTTGATTGCGCCTACCGCAAAGCGCACCAGGCAGGACTGCACACCAGCGGGTGATCGACCTGTTTCGCCCGCAAGCCGGGCAAGCCTTTAGGCCTTACCGCGCCCAAAGCGGGAACCCGCTGATCTTTTATTCTGAGGGCAGACAGGCCACTGGTTGCGCGGCAGATCAATCAACGATCTTTGGGCGAGCCATTGATTTGCCCGAAAACCCGTAACACAGACCCAATCAACCCCGCCAAACCGATTCTTCCAGCGCCGATCAGAAGCCGATCGAGCAGGGTTAAGGCCCAGACATCAAGCCCACTGGGTGACGAAAAATCATGCTAACGTGTTCCCTGCATGCTCAACCAACGGGGTCATTATGTTTTTTGAAGAAAGCCTGCGCATTGGCCAGCGACTGACCGAACGGCAAGAAACGGTCTCGGTTGCCGAGTCCTCAACCGGCGGCCTGATTTCGGCAAACCTGTTATCTGTGCCCGGGGCATCGGTTTACTTTCAAGGGGGCAGTGTCGTTTATACCTTGGCATCACGACGCGCTTTCCTCGATCTTGAAAAAGCCCGGGTCGCGTCGTTACAACCTTTAACCGAGGCCATGGTTTTAGAGTTTGCTCGCGCCGCACGGCTCAAACTCAATACAACCTGGGGCATTGCAGAACTCGGCGCCGCCGGGCCAACGGGGACGCCCTATGGCCACGGACCCGGGACCAGTGTGATTGGCATTAGCGGACCCATGGACCGAACGTGCTTAATTGAAACCCACGCGGTAGATCGAGCAGATAATATGCTGCAATTTACCGAGCAGGCTTTGGCGTTGTTTGAGGCGGCATTAAACGATGCGCCCTAGCATCCGCCGATCAGTAAGCCCTGCAATAACGCAGTGACCATGTTTTTAAAGCCCGCCTTGCGGGGATTGAATTCGGCTCCTCACGGCCCCTGCTCTGGCTGACACCGTTTTGCAGCGCCGCGTGACGCTAAATTGGCGCATAAGCTGACGCCGTAACAGACCGTTGTTGCCTCGCTCACCAAAATCCGCGGTTGACCCGGCCGCGCGCGCATCTAACGCTTAATTTAAAAGAAACGAAGCCATCATCCCGTGCCAAAGGTGCCCAAACGCAATCTTCCCTGTCAATTCAAACCAGAATACGCTAAAAAGCCGCATGAAAATCCCCAAGCGAATACAACCCCTTATTGATGACGGTATTATCGATTCTGTCGTCAGCCGATTGATGAGCGGCAAAGAAGCCGATGTCTTTGTTGTGCGATGCGGCACTGAAACCCGCTGTGCAAAAGTCTATAAAGAAGCGGCGAAACGTAGCTTTAAGCAGGCCGTCACCTATCAAGAAGGCCGAAAAGTACGCAATAGTCGCCGCAGTCGGGCCATGGAGAAGGGATCGAAATTCGGCCGCAAAGAAACCGAAACGATTTGGCAAAGTGCTGAAGTTGACGCTTTGTTCAAGCTAGCGGATGCCGGGGTCAGAGTGCCAACACCCTACGTTTGTGTTGACGGCGTTCTGCTGATGGAACTGATCTGCGGCGCAGACGGCGATGTTGCGCCTCGCCTGGGCGACATCCTGTTATCGTCTGAAACCGCCCTCGAGCACCATGCAACCCTTATGGACTATGTTGTCAAAATGCTGTGCGCTGGATTGGTTCACGGCGACTTGTCGGAGTTCAATGTCCTCGTAGACGAACAAGGCCCGGTGATTATCGATCTTCCCCAGGCGGTCGATGCCGCGGGCAACAATCATGCGCAATCGATGCTGAGCCGAGATGTGAACAACTTGCGGCAATATTATGGCCAATTCGCACCAGCGCTATTGCAAACCGCCTATGCGGATGAAATTTGGGCCCATTATGAGGCGGGCGATTTAGCTCCAGGCATCAAGCTCACTGGGGAATTCGAAAAACCGGTCCAGGCCGCCGATGTTGATTCCGTCCTGGTGGAGATCTCGGCCGCCGCTGCCGAGGAAGATGCACGACTTGCGCGAATCCAGGCTGCCGATCTCGACTGATTGCCTGGGTCTCTTCGTTTTAATGGCATCCTGGTGTTTCAAGCGGCCCAATCGAACGGGAAAACACAGCGCACTGGTGTCAACCATCATGCTCTGCTCGGGCAAGACAGGACCCGCATGCGCCTCGTGATTTAAGTCTCGACAGAGACTTGGGTGTTTATTTTCAGTGCAACCAGTGCTTTGCCCGATGCCGGATGGAATTCGGTCCTAGGGCTTAGGTATTCTGTAGTCGGTATTCGGTATTCGGTATTTGGGTAAGTCTTTCTTGTTTGGGCTGGAAATAAGGCCTCAACCTTCAACGTTTCGCTGCCTGCGGCAATCGCTGCTCGACAGTCCCTCAACAGAGATCACGCTAACACACCCGCTTGCGCATCGCTTTTTTTGAGCGATCAAAGCAAACCAAGTAATTGATCGACCCAAGACGACGGGGTAATGTCACCGACAGGCTGGGTGATATGACGCGCCCTCAATCAGGACCGTCATCATAGGACCAAGCCTTGACCGAGACTGATGTAACCAGCGGATGAATGTTCAAGAAGAGGCCTGATACAGATAGGACTGTGCAGGCTCATCGCGCGTCTGCTTGGGGTTAAAACGCAATACAATACGCTTGAACCGTAATCTTCAGCGCGATCGCTGAGC
>TARA_B110000238_G_scaffold130405_2_pt1 | contig 14763 bp, 8 predicted proteins | sample TARA_B110000238 | Tara Oceans TARA_B110000238 (sample SAMEA4397569) | marine metagenome | biome: Polar Biome; feature: [SRF] surface water layer (ENVO:00010504); material: water (ENVO:00002006), including particulate matter (ENVO:01000060) such as... | depth 5 m | reverse complement strand
CCCGCCACCCCAACGGCGTCGTCGACCCACCCACGAATTTCTCGTTCCTTCGCGTCACATTTCATCGAGTAATACCCACGCAGTGACCCGACGTGGTGCCACCCCAGCTTCGCGTTCGCCAAAGTTTCACTTAGCGCCCGCACCGCGTTCTCGATTGACGGAAAAGTCACCGTCCCGATTTCAATCGCGACGCGCGCGAAGCACCACCGGGTCTTCGCGAACCGCGCGCCCACGACTACAGGGCTGTTTATTAGCCCGCCTTGGCCGTTTATCCGACCGTCAATAGTGACCACCGACCGATTCCGGGAACCTTGCGGGTCCGAGTCATCGTCGCTCTCTTCTGAGTCGAGTTCTGTTTCCGAATCTTCGAATCTTCGAATCTTCGAAACCGCCGCGCCCGGCCCCCCCCCGTCCAGAAGCACGCACTGGACCTCCACCCTTGCGTTTTTCGGAAGCCGCGGCACCAGCACGGTGGTCACGAGCGGGTGCCAGGTTTTGTGGTCCAGGGTACGGTCTTCCTTTGTCTTTTCATCGAGAGTGGAGGCGTTGAAACACTCGTCATCTGGATCGTGAGTACCGTCATCAGACCCTTGCTCGGTGGTTTCGTCTGTCTCTAAATTGTCTCCGTATCGTCCGGGGCGCACACCCGCGTCAATCGAAAACAGACCCCCGGGAACGTCCACGCGAGCGCACCATTTGTCACGTCGCAAAATTGCTCGCAGCGCCGCCGCCGACTCTTGTTTCGCAAGTTCCCCCCCCGGGTCGTCGGTATCGCCCACCACGAACACCGTCACGGCGACAACGTCGCGCGCTAAGTCGCACCCGGCGCCAAGCGCGACCGCCACAGAGCTGCGCCACGCCCTGCGAGCTTCCGCCTTTCTCTTTTCCCTGCCCGGCAAACCAAACCCGACCATGTCCAACGTCGCCGGGTCCATCCCGATGCTCCCCGCGAGGTGCGCCACGCCCGCGCGCGAGCTCGCTTGCGCGTACGGCCCGATGCACGCGGGGGCCCAGCACGACAGGGACTGGACGTGCAGGGATTTCCGCGGTGGCGGTTTCGTGGCGTCCGCGTTGCTTCGCGTCGCGAACACCTCCACTGCGACGGGAACGCCGTCGGGAAGCGGAAGCTGCACGCACGCGCGCGAGGGCGGCGAGTGAACAGGCACCACCCTGACGTACGCCGCGTTGATTTCCGCGAAGTGGGACATGTTTGACACGCAAAGCTGCACGTAATCGACATCACACCAATCCAAGCCGAACTGCTCGGAAAGAACATTCGCGGCGGCGTGCAGCGCGAGTTCGCACGACGCCGACGCGGCGGCCGCTGGGTCGTCCTTGTTCGCGCAGGCGACGCGCGCGTGGACGTGCGCCGAAGACGCTTCGGCTCCCGATACGACACCAACTTCAGTTACACCGATTATCACACCAGCTGATTTAACAGCTTCAAATGAGTCAGACACAGTGCGACGCACCACGCGAGCTAAAGGCGCTCCGGCGACCACGTCGATGACCTCGCCGGCTGGGAGGTCGGGAGGACGGTTTTCCTTCGCCACGGCGAGTACCGCTGATGTTGAAACGAAAAGGTGCCCCGACGGCGCGTACGGATCGAGGGACGTGACAACTATTTCCGGACCTCCGCGGCCGTCGATTGTTAGGTGCGCTCGTCGAAACAAAGGACAGTCAAGCACAATCGTTTCGAACTCGCCGCCCTCGCCCGCGCAGTGGCTTCCGTATTCGCGCTCAATTTTCTTTAGGAAAGCTCGCATCGAATCAAGCGACCTCCCGAGGTGTTTCCGCGGCTCCAGCCCCATCGCGGCGACTTTGATCAAAACGGCGTCCACGTTTGCGTCGCAGATTAAATCCAGAACAAGCCCTTGCGGCTGCTGCCACAGAAACGCCAGGCTCACCAAACCCAAATCAGCGCACACGGCTTCCACCCTGAGGCGCTGGTAATCGCTCAGTATTGCGCCGGCGGTGACCGCGGTGACACGCGGCATTTTTCTTTTCACACACGCTAGCAACGCGCGTAAATCCTCAACCTCGTCGCCGCTTTTATCATCAGTGCCTACTTCGTACGTCATCTCCGTGTGTCGTGAGTCCCCTTGTAGACGTCGTCGGAACAAAGGCAACCCGGTCAGGTCGCCGTACACGGCCACCGCGTTGTGCCCGACGGTCTGGAAACAGTGCGAATCCAGCTCCTCCACGGTGGTAACGGCGGGGAGCAAGTTACCAAGCGCCACCACGCGGTGGCCGTATGACTGCGCCAACATCGCAGCCATCACGCTGTCCTTACCCCCGGACACCAGGGCGACGACATCGTGTCCGCCCATCGGTACGGACCGACTCGACCACCACCAGGTGTCGTCCCGTCCGACGACGCCTCACGAGAGTGAATGACTCATGAACTTTTTGTCGCTGCCGAGTTTTTTCTGTGACTCAAAACAACCCCGCCGCCGCCGCCGACTACACACATCACGATGTTGGAGCTGCACCGCTCTCGTTTCGTGGAGTGGCAGCCCGCCGCGGTGGTCGCGCTGGCGGTGACCCCCGGCGGGTTAACCGTGGCCCTGGCGCGCGAGAACGGGGACCTGGAGATCTACGACACCGCGGACTGGCGGTGCACCGCGAGGGTTCCCGGGCACGACGGCGCCGCGATTTCGTCCGTGGCGTGGTGCGCCCCGTTCGACGGCGGGTTGGATGACGATGGCGGGGACGAAACGTGCGTGGCGGGGACCCCGCCGTACCGCCTGCTGTCCGCGGGCCTGGACGGCCAGATCACGGAGTGGGATCTGTCAACACTGCGCGCCCGGGGCGCGACGGACTCGCACGGCGGTTCGGTCTGGGCGCTCGCGGCTGAGCCGAACGTGGGGAAGGACAAACCGCAGAGGGTGGCGGCGGCGTGCGACGACGGGTGCGTGCGTTTGTTGACGCTCACAGCCGGCGACGGCGTGGGTAGCGGGTTGCACCACAGGAGGAGCTTCAACAGAGTGGAGGGAAGGCTCCTGTCACTGTCCTGGCTGCACGACGGCAAAACCGTCGCGGCCGGTAGTTCGCGCGGTTGCATTCACGTTTTCGACTGCGCGACGTTCACCGAATTAACCCGCGTCACCGTGGGCGACGGCGACCGGCCTGGGAAACGAGACACGGACGAGCGGTGCGTCTGGGCGCTGAGTTACCTGCCGTGTGGTACCTTGGTGAGCGGCACGAGCGACGGGGACGTGACGTTCTGGGACAAAAAGTTTGGCACAAAAATCGCGTCGCACCGACAACACGCGGCGGACGTTTTGGCGCTTGCGGCGTCGCCGTGCGGGACCTGCGTGTTCGCGTCCGGCGTGGATTCGCAAATCGCGGTTTTCGAGAAAGTCACTAACGGCGACGACAGCAAGGAAGACACGTGGACGTTCACGGGCACCAAGCGACCGCACACGCACGACGTGCGCGCGCTTGCGATGGCGGCGGCGCCGAGCGGCGTCGGCGACGCCGCTGATGGCAAAAATTGGTACTCGCCCGTGTTGCTCAGCGGCGGGAACGACGCGCAGCTCCTGGCGTTTAATGCGCTGAAGTTCCGCAAGCGACACCCGGTAAGGGTGGTGAGCACGCCGCAACGCACGCCGATTGCGATGACCGGGGGGGGGGCGTGGACGGCGGGTGCTTCTTCTGGCAAAAATGGAAAGAACGTGAAGGGCAAGAAGCGAACGGCGGATGAGGGTGACACAAAAACAAAAACGAACACCGCGCAAAACGCAAGCGCCCCGAACCCGCCGTTGCTTCTTTGCGACCACGCGCGGTGGCTCGATTTGTGGCGTTTAGGGTCGGGAGTGGGTGCCGATTTGGCAGGAAAGACTAACCAAAAAAGACACGACGGAACCGTGAAACTGGCGTGCGCACCGAAACACCTGCTTCGCGCGAAACTGGGCGGGAAGCGACGAACCGCCTGCGCGGCGGTTTCGCCCGACGGTGCGTACCTCCTTTTCTTTTTCTTCTTTTTTTGACGACTCTTTTTAGGAAAGGACGAAAGAGTTCTTTTCCTGTTTTTTTCTTTTTCTTTTTTAAACCCCGGTCGTTGTCCTATGAAGAATGTGCGTATCCTAGTTTCCCATGCGGAACAAATCACAACCAATAGTTACGGATCTATCTGAGGACACCCGGCCGGCCGAAGGAGCTGCGGACGACGCGAACGCGCGTTTTCATTTTTTTGTTTTTCAAGGAAACCCACTCTTTTGTTTCCGAAAAAAAAAACTCGACTGACATTTCCCCCGGACCCTTTCCGTATCAGGCAAACTGGTCGCCGCGAGCGACACGCACGCGCTTCGTTTGTTCGAGGTGCGCTCCGATTTGGACGGCGCCGGGGACGGTGAGGGGATGACTTTGCGCAAGCTCGAGTCTCCCTTAGGGCACGTCACGTGCGCGCACCTTTTGGTGTTCACGCCGGACGGGAAGGTTCTCGTCGCCGTTTCCGTAACGGGCGCCGTGCACGTGATTGATTTGGAATCCTGGGAAGTGATGCAGAGCTTGCGGCAGCACTTGCCACAACCTTCGCCCGCGGCGGTGGCGCTGGCGAAAGCGCAGAGACGGGAACGACGAGAGGACACGTCCTACTCACAACAACCCGTGCGCGCGGCGGATCTCGGGTCGCCGGCTGTTTCGCACGCTGTCGCCAGCGCCGACGGCCAGTGGTTAGCGGTGGTGACCACCAGCGCCGGCGCCGCGGGCCGCCGAGAAGCAGGCGTGCACGTGTACAACCTGGACTCACTGAAGCTGCACGTATCCCTGCCTCCCCCCGCGGTGGCCGGAGCCGGAGCATCCTGGCCGCCAGTCCACGCCGTGGCGTTTTCGCCAACCGGAGTCCTAGCCCTGGCCCTGGGAAACAACGCGGTGGTGGCGTACGACGCGGAGAGCGGGAAGTTGTCGCCGTGGTCGGTGGCGCTCGCCGCTGCGAAAGCTACGGCGCCGCCCGCGCTCCTGGCGATGCCCGGGCAGATTTGCGGGCTTTCCTTCGACCCCACCCCGGGCAGCGCTGTGTTGCTGTGCCAAACCTCCGCCGCGATCGCCCGGGTGGACCTCGCCGTGGCGCCGAGTCTCGGCGGAGAGTTAAACGGGACGCGCGTGCCTTCCGCCGGCGACGGTAACGGCGGCGCGCCGTCGCCCAAGCGCCGACGCACGAAAAACAAAGCAACCACCAATGGCGACAACGACTTCGGCGGAAGTAACGGGAAAGCAGCGGCTGGCGGGTCCCACTCCGGCGGCGCGCCGAAAGTAGCCGCCCTGGATGACCCGTGTTTGTTCCTGGGGTACTTCGCCCCCGGTCGCGCGCTGCTCGTGGAGCGCCCGTGGAAAGAAGTTTTGAAGCAAATCCCCGAGCCGCTGTACCGGCACAGGTTCGGGACGTAGGTTGTCACCACCGTAGGTTAAACGGGAGTGTTTACACGGGAGTATTAAAGATGTTGTAGGGTATGAGGCCAGATGTCGGTTACTTTTGGTTACTTTTATACTTTTATTCCACCCCGGTACACCGTCCAGGCCAACCGACCTTTGCGCCCGCGTCTACTCTCTCTCCGTCTTACGGGTTCACCCCCAACAACATGTTCGTGTTCCCGCCCGGCAGGTACATCACGTTCCTCGATTTGGACAGCGTCAGCGCTACTTCCCGCGCGGCTTCGATTCGCCGCAGCTCCACGAGCGCGGGCCCGGCGCTTTTCGTGGCTTGGCTGATCAGCCTAGCGGATTCGGATTCGCCCTCCGCCCGGATCACGGCGGCTTGCATTTCTTGTTCCGACCGAAGCACCACGAAGCGCGCGCGCTCCGCGTCTTGCTGCGACACTTGTTTCGCCTGATACGATTAACAAGAAAGGGTCAGTCGGTCGTGATGTTCGTAGCTTGTATCACGCAAACAGTCGTGGGATTCGAGCAGAACAGACGGGGTAATCGGGCCGATCCGTCGGCGGAGTGTGGTAACTGGGAAATACGCACCTCGATCGCCCGTGAGTACTCCACCCCAAAAGAAAGGTGTGTCAGCGCGACGTCTTCCAGCACAATGCCGAAATCCTTCGCCCGGACTCGCAAAGCGCTGCTAACTTTCTCGCTCACCGCGTCCCGCATGGTGAGGAGCTGGTCGGCGTTGAACTGCGCGACGGTTGCTTTCAGCACTTCGTTGCCGATTGACGGCAACACCCTTTCTTCGTACTCCGGCCCCAGGTTGACGTGGATCTCAGAGAGCCGCTCCACGTCAGGCCGGTGAAGCATTCTTAACGTTAAGTTGACTTGCTGCAAATCTTTCGTACCGGTAACGCTGGTGATGCTTTTTGGGCGCGTGCGGATGTCGTAAATCGTGGGACTCTGCACGAACGGTATAAGGAAATGCGTCCCCTCCCCAACCGCTTTGGGAAGCACACCGCGGAAACGGTCGAACATCACCGCGGATTTCCCGCCGTCCACTGCGGTGGGGTGGAAGACACGATTTGCGTGAGTGGGGGGGGGTGGGAAGTTGAGGTGACTGTTTCGAACAGAAACAGCACGCGACGGCGACGCGCATCTCGTGAATCGCCCGTGAAGATTACGTCGGGATCCTTCTCTCGATTCTTCGTATCGTGATGAGTTTCGCGTGGTGGGAACACAGGACGCACCGTCGTACATGGACGCGCTGAGCGCCGAGCCTACGATGCCCAGACCCGCGGCCGCGCGCGCGAGGTTGGTAAGCGCATTCGCCGCCGCTTGAGAAGCCGCCATCGTGCGGTCGGGTGTCAGATCGTGTGCGTGGAGGGGCCTGATCTCGAAACGAAACACGTCGACGGCTCGACGCAATATACACTCGAGTACAAAAACCCTGGCGGGCGGAAGACGATTTTAGGACGAAAAAATTCCCGACAGTTCATCGTTTACAACCTACTTAGCCTCCGCCAGCGCCTTCTTCTTCTCTCTCGCCGCCTCTCTCTGCGCCTTGCCCGCCCGATTTTTCTTTTTCCAGGGCGTACCGTCCCCCCCCTCGGTGTCTTCCGGCGCTTTCCGCTTCTGTCCCGACGCATCTCCCTTTGGCGTCGCGGGTCCGTTCGTTCCGCGCCCGTGCTTCGCCGGCGCCTTCGGTCCGCTCGCCATTTTGGCGTCCGCGCGCCCAACGTCTCGCTTGCCATCCTTCTTGGTACCCTTGCCGCCCTTGGCCTTGCCCTTGCCGGCCTTGCCTGCCTTGTCTGTCTTGCATGCCTTGTCGTCTCTCTTCTCCTTCACGGGAACAGGCTCGTCGCTCGGGGACGCCTCGGGGGCGACCTTCCCAAGAAGCGTGCACGCCCGGGTCAGCGCGGCGATTCCCTTGGGAGGCATGCCGGGCACCAGAAATTGCGTACGGGTCGCCGCCAAAACCGCCTCGGCGTCGACCACCGCGGACAAAGGCGTCCCTTCCGGTTCCAGCCTCCCAAGTGCCTCCAAGCACTGCAGCGCACACTTCGCGGTGTCCCCTCGCGCGCCCCTGTTTTTGCACGGCGCGCCGATCGCGGTGACCACGGCGAGCGTTACTTTTTTCCCGTGCCGCTTCACCGCGGCCGCGGCGCCCGGGCTTCTTTTCCGGCCGAGCGCCAGCACAGTTGCTAGGAGCTTCAAGCCTTCGGTTCTTAAAAACTCACCCCTCGCGCCTGGCTTGTCCGTGTGCGCGCACGCCACTTGCGCGATCTCGGGCAGCAGCGCAGCCGCCAGGGCGGGATGCCGGTCAAACGCGGCGTTGAAAAAAGGGCTCTTCAAGCGACACCGCTTGTTTGTTTTGAACTCTTTCAGCGCGCCGGCGTACGCAGCGACCGCTAAGGGCGTCGCCGGCCCTTCATCGCCCTCGGCGGTTTCGCCTCTTTCTTGACCACCCAGCGCCTCCAGCACTCTTAGCAGGTAAAGACACACCGCGGTCGCGGGCTTGGCGAAACCCTTGTGGTCGCCGCCGCCGGTTGGTTTGGCGGCGGCGCGAATCGCGCTCGCCAGGGACGCGGCGACGACTTCGGCGGTGACCGGCGCAGACCCGGCGCCGGTTGGAAGATCGCGCGCGTGGCACACGTGCTTTGTCAGCACCCCGCCGATGCGCTCGGCGAGCGCGCTTGCTTGCGGGGTGCCTTGTCCAAGCGCGGTGCGCATCGCGCTTAGCAGGGGAAGCGCGGCGCCTGGAAGCCACGGGCTCGCGGGCTGACTCCGGGCGTACAGCTCCAGCAGCGCCAACACGCGGAACTTGAAATCCCGCGTCGCGACGACCATGTTTTTTTTGCGCTTGATGTCGTGCCTTCTTGACTTGAAAGCCTGTCCCAACAGGGAGTCGATGCCAAACATGGCGTCGTCGTCCATGTTCTCCGCAGGGTCGTCCTCCTCGTCCGAGTCGATGTTTGCGCCGACCTTCGCAAGAGCGGCTTTGATCAAAGCGGTTCGCTTTTCGTCAACCGGCGAGGCGTCGTCGGAATCGGAGTTTTCGTTTTCGTTTTCGTCGTCCGAGTTTTCGTCGTCATCGTCGTCCTCGTCCGAGTCCTCCTCATCCACCACCAACGCATCGTCCTCTTCCCCGATTTCTGTTTCCTCCTCCTCCTCGGACTCGTCGCCCTCATCCTCCAGCGCGGGTTCGTCGTCGTCGTCGCCGTCGGCGGTGGCGTTCCGGTTGTCCGCGTCGGGCGCCAGGACCACGCGCAGCATATCGCCCACGCTCGCCTCCGACACGCTCGCCCCGATTGACTTGAACACGTGCTCCACCACGTCTCGTAAAAGCGCGCTGGGCTGCGCCAGGAGAGACAGCAAAATATCAACGAGCACGTCCATGGGTTTCGGGGGGGGTTCGTCGTCCTCATCTTCATCTTTATTCTGAGAAGCTTTCTTGCTCGGTTTCTTTTTCGAAACAACAACCGGCGGCGCCAGCAAATCGTCCACGCACCGCGGCAAATCCTCGATCGCGGGCGTGAACTCGCGCCAGTCGCTTACTTGCAGCACGGCTAGGGCGCGCAGCAGGGGGGTGACCGCGGCGATCTCGGAATGGGCGGCGTCTTTGCTTCCTTTCGAAGAGACAATTGCTTCCAAGTCGGTCAGCTTGGCGAGCGATTCGAACAAACTCTCCCGGACCGCGGCGCACTCGGCTGGCATTTGATCCACCAAAACCGCGCCGCTGTCTTTGGCGTCCAGCCGGCGACACAGATTCGCGGCGGCGGCGAGCAAATCGGGAGGAGGCTGTTTCGTATCCAACGCCGTGTCACTCTTTTTCGCGCCCTTTTCCTTTTTCGGGGTATCACCCGGGGCCGTCTTCCCGCCCGTACCCGCAGTCGCCGCACTGCGCCTGGCCTTGACGTTCGCGGCGAGCAACGCGCTGGCGCGCACGGCGCACGCTTCGCGGAGGCCGTCCGTGGGCGACGCGAGCGGCGCGACGCCCACTTTTGTTAGCAGACTCTTGCCCTTCTTCGGCTTGGACCCTTCTAGAAGCGCTTCCGTGTAGTACGCGTGCGCCACTAGGAACTCGCACAGCTCAGTTTGAGTGTCACGCGGCAAACGAGGCCACAAACCAGTGGCTTGCTCCAGCGCCCACAAACGGCGTTTGTTCGCGGCGCTGGCGTTTGCGCTGGCGTCGGCTTCGGAGCCCTCCGCCGAGAATTCGCTCGGCTGCGCCCCCCCCTCAACCTTTTCCGGTGCTGCGACGAAAATCCGCATCAGCTCCCGCGCGTGCTCCGACGCGTCGTCGCCCGTGAGGCCCCCGAGAAGGTCCCGGACCGCGTTTTTCTTATCCCCGACCTTGTCCAGGCGGTGCGGGCCGAGCCGCTGCAGCGCGCCGACGATGGACAACCGCACGTCCGCCGGCGTGCCGGTCGCCTTGGCGATGTTCAGGACGTGCGCCAAGCAGTCGTCCGCGGCCGCGTGCAGGTAGTTGTCCTGTTTCGCCAGGTTGTTCAGCAAGCACCGGTTGAAGTTATCGCTGAACAGCGTCGGCACCAGGGCGGCGGACGCGCCCGAGAGCAAGGACGCGAAGAGGCGAAACCCGAGAAATCGACGCTGGTGCGACCCGCTGGTCATCAAACCTTGCTCAACCAAAACGTCCCACAGACGCTCAAGCGCACCTGTGATGCGGAACGTACGAGCGGCGTCAATAAGCACACCCCACACCGTGTGCACCTGCGGATGCGAGTGCGACGATTCCGCGAGGGCGTCGCGGATTTTCTCCAAATGCGAGGCGCGGAAAAAAACGCTCCACCGCGCGGTCGCCGCCGCTTTGACAAGATCAACCGCGTCGCCGCCATCCTTTTTCTTTTTGCTCTTCTTCGCTTGTTTTTCCGCGCCGTTGGCGACAGCAGCAGCAGCAGCGACTGCAGCAGCGGCATTCGATTCCTCCTCCCCGAGCGGGGGCAACACGTCGCACCTTTTGCGCAGCGCCGCCGGTAACGCCGGCCAGAACGCCGTGGCGAGCAGCACGGCTTCCGGCGTTGCTTCGTTTGCGGGCGTCGCGATCCAGTCCGCGAGCGCGGGTGCCCGTGTCAGTATGATGGAAACCGTCCCGTCAGTACCGTCCACCACCCCGCCAACCGAGTTAACGATTTCCAGAATCACCGCACACGCGGACTCGGCGAGGTACGTCTTTGACTTGGCGAGCGCGGCGACGTCCTGCGCCACGACTGAGGCAAAATCGATCGCGTCGGCCAGTTCGATCTCGCCACCCGCCAGCCTTGCGGACATCGCCCTGACCAGCGCGGCGACGCCGAACAGCTGTCCCATGAGAATGTCCCGCGCCTCGGTGCCTTTCGTGGCCTGCGTGATTGGCTCCAGGCTGGTTTTCAACAAGTGCAGCCCGTCCGAAAGGGACACCAGAGGGATCTCGGCGATTGCGGCGGTCAGGGCTAAGGCGAAACCTTGCCGCGCCCCGGATCGCCCTGAGCCCAACCCTCTGGCTAATCGTTTTAACGCGTACGCCAGCACCGGCGAGCACCCAGCCAAAGCAGGCGGCGCTTCATTTTCATCCCCCTCTCTGTCCGTTCCGGTGCCCATCGGCACATCCGACGACGACGTCGAGACAAACGCATCCTGCGCGCTTTTCAGCTCGTGCACTAAACGCACCGCGCTGTGTTGTCGCGTCTCCGCCTCCACGTTCGCCAGGTCCCAAAAGTGCTGCAGGACATGCCCGGGGACCTCCAAGCTACCCATCGTCGCAACGCGCGCGGGGTCAAGGCGCGAGAACGACCGCGCGGTAGGCGAGTGGAGGCTGTGGTAAAAGACGCGAGCAGGCGGCGGGCAAGGCGGCGGAGAAAACGGAAATTCACGAAAAGTTGGTTTAGCCGCCGGTTCGAAGGGCTGCCCGAGCGAGGCAAGGGCGACAGCGGGGTTGGCATGGAGTGAGACACGTCCCGAATCGAAAGGGCCTGGTATGGGCTTTTGGTTACATCGGCCGGACCGGCGCCTGTAAAAATCGCTTCGACACTCTTCTCCGGCGACGTCTGCAAAAACGACACGTATTCTAATTCCCGAAAGCCGCCATCGGTTCGCTTCCTCGGTCACACGTGTACGCGCGCATCGCGTCCATCTCGGCGCGTCGCAACAGGAACCCACACCGGTGTTTCGCGCACGAAGCACGGTTCATCGTTCGCTAAACCCCGACGAACGTCATCGACCCTTTGCGCGAATTTACACCCGATCTTCGCGATGATGCAGGGCCTGCTGAGGACCGCGCGCCGCAGCGCCGCGCTGGTGCGTGCTTCCCCTCCCTCCCTGGAGCTTTCCCCCGATTTCGGTAGTGGCGTGCCGGCGCGGTATTCAACCGCCGCGTGGTGCGCCCCGTCCAGCGCACAACGGAAACCAACCTGTGGACGCGCTCGCACCGATCTTCGTTGGCGCGATCTGGCGCCGGCGGCAACCACGGGCCGATCGATCTGTCTGCTGTTTTTTTCCACGACACCCACTCACCCACCCGAGGAGGAGGACGGACATCCCCACTGCTCCATCCCGATGCCGTTCGTCACGCGATGCCAACACGGAAACAACAACGACTAACCCGGTAACCTCTGTTCCTCTTCCCTCCCGAATCCCTCCAGCGCCCCGCCGCGACCTCCGTGTGGACCAACCCCAGCCTGGCTGGGTTCCGAAGGTTCGCCAGCGGCGCGGAGGTGATCGGTATCGACCTCGGCACGACTAACTCGTGCGTCGCCGTGATGGAGGGCCGCGTGGCGAAGGTGATTGAGAACTCGGAGGGCGCGCGTACCACGCCGTCGATGGTGGCGTTCACGGAGAAAGGCGAGCGATTGGTGGGGCAGCCCGCGAAGCGCCAGGCGGTGACGAACCCCACGAACACGCTGTACGCGTGCAAGCGCTTGATCGGCCGCAGGTTCGACGACGCGCACACGCGAAAAGAAAGCAAGATGGTTCCGTACGAGATCGTGTCCGCTTCGAACGGCGACGCGTGGGTGGAGGCGGGTGGTAAGCAGTACTCGCCGTCGCAGGTGGGGGCGTTCGTGTTGCAGAAAATGAAGGAAACCGCGGAGAGCTACCTCGGGCACGGCGTGACGCAAGCCGTCGTCACGGTACCGGCTTATTTCAACGACGCGCAGCGGCAAGCCACGAAGGACGCCGGCCGAATCGCCGGCCTCGACGTTTTGAGAATCATAAACGAACCCACCGCGGCGGCGCTTTCGTATGGGGTGGATAAAAAAGAAGGCCTGGTGGCGGTGTACGACCTTGGTGGAGGTACCTTCGACGTGTCCATTTTGGAAATCAGCGGCGGCGTGTTTGAAGTCAAAGCCACGAACGGCGACACGTTTCTGGGGGGCGAGGATTTCGACACCGCGCTTCTGGACAACTTTCTGCAGACGTTCAAAAAAGAATCCGGCGTCGACTTGCTCGGGGATAAACTCGCGATTCAGCGACTACGTGAAGCCGCGGAAAAAGCCAAGATCGAACTGTCATCCGCAGCGTCGACGGATATTAATTTGCCCTTCATCACCGCGGACGCCACGGGACCCAAACACATGGCCATGAGCCTTTCCCGAGCGCAACTCGAGAAACTGGTGGCGCCGCTGTTGGAGCGCACGAAAGATCCGTGCCGCGCTTGTATCAAGGACGCCGGAATCGCCGCGTCCGAAATAAACGAAGTGTTGTTGGTCGGGGGTATGTCACGCATGCCCAAAGTCAACGAGCTCGTGAAAGAGCTCTTCGCGGGGAAGGAACCCAACAAAGGAGTGAACCCCGATGAGGTGGTCGCGATGGGCGCCGCGATTCAAGGCGGCGTGCTGCGCGGGGACGTGAAGGACATCTTACTGTTGGACGTCACGCCCCTGTCCTTGGGTATCGAGACCCTGGGCGGGGTTTTCACGCGTTTGATCAACCGGAACACCACGATTCCCACGAAAAAGTCCCAGACCTTCAGCACCGCCGCGGATAACCAAACCCAGGTCGGAATCAAGGTGCTCCAGGGCGAGCGCGAGATGGCGGCGGATAACAAGATTCTCGGGAACTTTGATTTGATGGGCATTCCCCCCGCCCCGCGCGGATCGCCGCAAATCGAAGTCACCTTCGACATCGACGCCAACGGCATTGTTAACGTCAGCGCCAGGGACAAAGCCACGATGAAGGAACAGCAGATAACGATTCAATCGTCCGGTGGTTTGTCGGATTCGCAGGTTGAGCAGATGGTGCGCGACGCGGAGTCGCACGCCGCCGCCGATAAAACCAAAAAGGAGCTGATCGAAATCAAAAACGAAGCGGATACCCTGATTTACAGCGCGGATAAGAACCTGTCCGAGCACGGTGCGAACCTGCCCACGGACATCACGGACGCGATCAAAGCCGCGCAGAGTGACTTGCGCGCCGCGCTTGAAGCGGGTGAATTGGAAGAAGTCAAAACCAAAATCGAAGCGCTGCAGCAAGCGGTGATGAAGATTGGCGAGAACCTGAACAAAGGCGCGGGCGCCGCTTCGGGCGAAGGCGCGACGTACGAAGGCGAGGAAGTCAAGAAGGAACAGGGGGATGAGGAGAAAAAGGAAGAACAGAAGTAAGGTAGTGCAGAGGTAGTTTCATCACTCACGTCGTGATGGAGAGGTTCTATGTCAATACGAGTCAATACGATTCAACTCTTATTAATCACAAGGCGAACGAAGATGTCGCCTTTTTTAACTCGATTTCCTCATCATCGCGTCAGTCCTCCTCCTTGCTCTACGTACCGCACTGAGTCTAAAACACTCCCCCCCCCTTGCCCCACCAACCCCGATCCCGTTCGTTTCATTCCCGACCCTCGCGAACCCCCCGCGCTCGTGGATTGTCCCTCCTCCGCCGCGTCCAAACCCAACCGCTCGTACGCCACCCCGTTCTTCCCGCTCAGCTTGGCCCGCATCTGCGCCAAACCAGCCACGCCTCCGCCCTCCATGGCGCCGCTCACGGAGGCGCTCGCCTTGCCGCGCCGCAAACGCTCCGCGCGCTTGCCGCGTAAATAATGCGTCTGTTTGTGGGTGAGTGGAGTGAGGAGTATGCGGTCAGAAGAGAGGTAAGAGGTTGGCGGTTGGAAGGGTGCATTTGTTTATTGTTCGCCTGAAGGCGATCAAAGAAGGCGCCCGCTCCCGGGACGTACCACGTAAAGGAAGAACACCACGATCATGAAGATGAACCCGAGAAGCAGCTGGCCGAGCATGTTGAAATGGTGCGGCCACTGGTTCGTCTCCGTGGTCTGGTGGTCGGGGTGGTTCCCCATGGGCGCGCGCCTTGCTAATGAGGGGAGATGCTTCCTCCAAGGGCACGATATGTGGGTAGAAAAGGGGTTTATTTCTCAGATTATATTGCCAAGAAACTTCGTCA
>TARA_B110000238_G_scaffold40599_1_pt1 | contig 14896 bp, 15 predicted proteins | sample TARA_B110000238 | Tara Oceans TARA_B110000238 (sample SAMEA4397569) | marine metagenome | biome: Polar Biome; feature: [SRF] surface water layer (ENVO:00010504); material: water (ENVO:00002006), including particulate matter (ENVO:01000060) such as... | depth 5 m | reverse complement strand
TCTCTGTGGGAAAAGAATCTTTCTTTAGCTCTTGCTTTTTCTTCATCCCTTCTTGCTCCTCCCAATGCGCAATCATATTTTCCTTGCTCTATCCCTTCTAAAAGGGTTATTGTTTGCAATCCATTTCGTGATGCATTTATTCCGCTTTCTTCGACTGCAGTTCCTTTGTCAATTGAATCTTGAACATATTTCACAATTAATGTTTCTCCTGTTTCTTTTATTAATCTGTCTCTAAATTCAATAGTTTCTGGGAAGTTATGACCAGTATCAATATGCATTAGTGGAAAAGGAACTTTTCCTGGATGAAATGCCTTTCTGGCAAGATGGAACATAATGATAGAATCTTTTCCACCAGAAAATAACATCACAGGTTTTTCAAACTGTGCAGCCACTTCTCTTATAATAAAAATTGCTTCCGATTCTAATTCCATTAAGTGTGTTAAGTTGTATGAACTCATATTTTACTTGTTTTTATAATCGGCAAGATGTAATCCAAAACTTTCTGTACCGATTCATCAATGGAGAGCTGGTTTGTATTTATTTCTATTTTTGGTGATTTAGGAGCTTCAAATGGTGCGCTAATTCCTGTAAAATCTTGGATTTCTCCATTTCTAGCTTTCCTATAGAGACCTTTTACATCTCTTTCTTCACAGGTATTAACAGAAGCGTTTATATATACTTCAATAAAATTATCTACTCCAATTATTTCTTTTGCAATATTTCTAATCTCAATTGTTGGACTTACAAAACAATTTAAAGTTATTACTCCGCAATTTAGAAAAAGCTTGCTTACTTCTGAAATCCTTCTTATGTTTTCAGCTCTGTCTTCTGAAGAAAAAGTAAGATTGTTACTGATTCCTACTCGGATATTATCTCCATCCAAAAGTTGATTGAGAATACCTATTGAATGTAGATGTCTTTCTACTCCTTTGGCAATAGTAGTTTTCCCAGAACCAGAAAGTCCAGTCATCCAGATTACTTTTGCATTTTGTTTTAACAATATTTCTTTCTCCTCTTTTTTTAGAATTTCGTTAAAAATTGGAAATAAATTATCTTTAGATTCTTTCATAATTTGAGCTTACAAATTTAGGAAATTTTATCAATTTTTAAATGCACTAGTTGTGTGATTTTTTATTTAGATTTGGCTTTGTTAAATATGACATTGAAAAAAAAAGTAAATATAGCAAGTTACCTAGATTCAACTTATCTTAAAACTACTGATGAAACAGGTGTTTCAGCAATTGAAACAAAAGAAATTGTTATAAATTATATAATGGAAGCGATTGATGCAAATTTTGCATGTATTATGATTCGTTCAGAATTTATAACATTAGCTAAAGAATTAATCGAGATATCTAAATCAAAGTTAAAAGTAGGTACTGTTGTTGACTTTCCTTTTGGAACAAGCTCTACTAAACAAAAAATATCTGAGGGGAAATTAGCTATTGAAAGAGGGGTGTATGATATTGATTATGTTTGTGATTATAATGCATTTAAAAGAGGTAGTTTTGAGAAGTTTGATAATGATATTATTGAAGTAACTAAGTTTGTATTGGGGCATAAAAAAATAATAAAGTGGATAATTGAAACAGGTGCTCTATCAAAAGATGAAATAAGAAGTATTTCTAAAAGAATTTCAAGACTCGTGCATTCTAATTTTCCTCAAAATACAAATAAGGTTTTTATTAAAACATCTACAGGATATTATGGAAGTTATGGGGCTACAGTTGAAGATGTTAAAATTATTAAATACGTTGCTGGAAATTTACAAATAAAAGCTTCTGGGGGTATCTCAAGCCTTAAAGATTGTATGTCAATGATAAAAGCAGGAGCAACAAGGATTGGCACGTCTAAGGCGGTACTTATAAACAAAGAAAAGCAAGAAAATGAATTTTAAGGAACTATTGATAAAATCTATTAACGCTTCTATTGAAGGAGGTCATTCTATTATGGATGTATATGCTTCTAATTTTATCGTTGAACACAAGGATGATAAATCTCCTCTAACTATGGCAGATAAAAATTGTAATGACGTAATAGAAGATTATTTGTCAGGCACAGAAATTCCTATTTTAAGTGAAGAGGGTGCTGAAATTACTTATTCACAAAGAAAGGATTGGGAGTATTTTTGGCTGGTTGACCCATTAGATGGAACTAAAGAATTTGTAAGAAGAAATGGCGAGTTTACTGTTAATATAGCATTGATTCATAATGGAGACCCAATTATGGGGGTAATTTATGTTCCTGTAAAAGAAGAATTGTATTTTGCTATGGAGGGGTTAGGCTCTTACAAGGTAAGCACCAATTCAGTAATTAAAAGTCTAGAGACATTAATTGAGCTTTCCGATTCATTGCCAATTGATCATAAAAGATTAAATCATGTGATTGTTGGTTCCCGTTCTCATATGTCAGATGAAACAGAAGTGTTTTTTGATCAAATGAAACAGAAGTATGGTAATATAGAAATAATGGCAGTTGGCTCATCATTAAAGATTTGTATGGTTGCAGAGGGAAAGGCAGATGCATATCCTAGGTATTCGCCAACAATGGAATGGGATACAGGGGCAGGACATGCAATTGCTAAATATGCAGGTTTTTCTGTTAAACAATATAATTCAACTGAAGATGTAATTTATAATAAAGAAAACTTACTTAATCCATGGTTTTTAGTGAATTAGTTTTATGAAAAAAATATTTCAAAAGGTATTAGAAGATAGAGATTTTTCTGAACTCTTAAAAGGTGGAGGAATATCTTTTATTTTAAGATTTGGAGGTTTAACAGTTGGATACCTACTGACTTTAGTAATTGCAAATTTATTTGGAGCAAAAGGACTGGGAGATTATGTGCTGGCAATAGCAGTTCTAAGATTATTCACCCTTATAGCTAAACTTGGATTGGATACAACTTCTATCCGTTTTATAGCATCTTTTGCCTCACAAGATAAATGGACAAGTATTTTCAAATTCCGAAAACAAGTTATCTCTGTTCTCTCAATCAGTTCAATTGTTGCTTCTGTGCTAATGTATTTTTTATCGGTTCCAATCTCAGAATTGATAAATGCAAATCCATTATATATTCAGATAAATGCATTTTTTGTACTTCCAATGATTTTTTTCATGTTGCATTATCAGAGTTTAAGGGGATTAAAGAGAATTGCAGAATTTTCTTTTTTCTATAGGATGGCTCAAGCATTATTTTCCTTAATATCTATTGTTATATTATATCAATTTTTTACTACTTCAGATGTTCCTGTTTATGCTTATTTAATCAGTGTTTTAATTGTATCGTTATTGTCATTTATTTCATTTAGATATTGGTTAAATAAAAGATCAAAAGGAAAAGATAGTGCAGAAAAGGAGGTAATGAGTTATTCTACTTTATTCAAGATTTCTATTCCCCTAATGTTTGCTCAATCTGTTCAATTTATTATGGCTTGGACTGATAAATTAATGTTGGGAGCAATTGACACGCCAAATGTTGTAAATGGAATAACAACTAATATAGAAGAGGTTGGTGTCTATTATACCGCATTTAAACTTTCTATGTTTGCAGCAGTTTCACTCATGGCTATTAATAGCATTGCTTCTCCAAAATTTGCAGAGATGTTTGCTAAAAATGATGTTAAAGGATTGGAAAAAGTGATTCATCAATCTACTAAAATGATATTCTGGACTACTGTTCCGCTTGCTTTGATTTTCTTTATTTTGCCTGAGTTCTTTTTAGGTTTGTTTGGTGATAAATTTAAAATAGGTGCTACAGCATTTATCTTTTTATCTTGCGGGAGATTGATTAGTTCCTTGTCAGGATCAGTAGGTAATATTTTACAAATGACTGGACATCAAAATGTATATGCAAAAATCCTCTTTTTTGGAGCTATTGTAAATATACTATTAAATTTAATGTTAATACCAATATATGGAATTAATGGGGCTGCAATAGCTTCTATGTCTAGTTTAATAGTTTGGAATTTAAGTATGGTTTTAGTGATTAAAAAGAAGTTTGGATTTTACACCTTTTATATCCCATTTGTAAAACATGAAAGATAAGTTACCAAATTTTTTGATTGTAGGAGCTGCAAAAAGTGGTACATCTTCTTTGCATAATTATTTAAATCAACATCCTGAAGTCTTTATGCCTTCGTACGACAAAAAAGGTATGAAAGTGAAAGAACCAAGATTCTTAATAAAAGACTTAGTTAAACATAGATTACATAATGGAGTTTGGGACTGGGAAGAATATAAATCTCTTTTTAATAATGTGAAAGATGAAGTATTTATTGGAGAATCTACGGTTTTGTATTTATATTTTTATAAGCATGCAATAGGTAATATAAAAAAATATCTTGGCGAGAATGTGAAAATTATTATCATGCTACGTAATCCTACAGATAGAGCTTATTCTGCATTCCAGCATGTTTCCAGAGGTTTTAAAGAGCAGAATTCTTTTGAAGAAGCTTTGGAAATTGAGGAAGGAAGATTGGATGAAGAATTTAGTCTAACTCCTATGGTTATGTACAGGGAAATGGGATTGTATTATGATATGGTAAGAGAGTATAAAGTAAATTTTAAAGATGTACATATTGTCTTTTATGAAGATTTCAGAGATGATACTCACGGGGAAATTAAAAAAGTATTTGATTTTCTAGGTACAACAATAGACACTAATATTGATTTTTTGAGTCATCATAATGTTGGCGGAACAAGATGGAAGAATGAAAAAATGAAACATTTTATTATGAAAAATAGCTCATTAAAATCGGTTTTAAAAAAAGTTTCTCCAAATTTTTTTAAAAAATTTGTTAGAGAGACATTGATCTCTATCTCAACTGATAAAGTTTTGCCAATGAAGGAGAATACAAGAATAAAGTTGAATAAATTTTTTGAAGATGATGTTAAGAAATTGTCTGACTTATTGAATGTCGATTTAACACACTGGACAAAATAATGGCACTACCAAATCTATTTATAGTTGGGGCGGCTAAAAGTGGAACAACTTCATTACATAATTATTTACATCAGCATCCCGATGTGTTTATGTGTAATCCTAAAGAACCTCATTATTTAATAAATCAGGAAATAGGAATGAATAGGATCCCAACTGGGATAACAAATTTTATTGAGTATTCAGATTTGTTTTTGGAAGGAGAAGGTGAGAAATATCGGGGAGAATCTTCTGTTATGTATTTAATGTATCCAGAAATTGTGATACCAAAAATAAAAGATAAATTTGGTGAAGATTCTAAAATAATTATCATGCTTAGAAATCCTGTTGAAAGAGCGTATTCTGGTTTTCAGCATGTAAAAAGATATAATTTAATGGAATCTTTGTCATTTGAGGAAGCGATTGATAAATCAGAAAGTAGATATCTGAAAAATGCTAAAATGACTCCTGCATCAAGATATTTAGAGTTAGGTAATTATTATAATCAAGTAAAGTTATATTTACAGAACTTTAAAGATGTTCATATTATTATATATGATGATTATGTTAATGATGTAAACATGGAGTTGCTTAGAGTATTTAATTTTTTGGAAGTAAAAAACTGTATGATTGACACTGCTGAGCGGCACATGGTTGGTGGGTGGCAATGGAAAAGTATAAAGATGAAAGCATTACTATTGTCAAATAATAAATTAAAGTCATTGCTTAAAATAGTTCTCCCTTCCCAAACTTTACGTATTTTTATTAGAAAAAAGATAATGAAATATACTGTAAATGAAACATCAAAAATTAATAAGAGTACTAGAAATTATTTGTGTAAATACTACAGGCAGGATGTTAAAAGATTATCTAAACTCATATCAATAAATTTAAACCACTGGACTTCATGAATTTACCTAACTTCATGTGTATAGGCGCAGCTAAATCAGGGACGACTACTTTGTACGATTTGTTAAGGCAACACCCAGATGTCTATGCTCCTTCTTTTAAAGAGCCTCATTATTTTGACATCCCTTCTAATTATTGTAATGGAATAGATTGGTATGATAAAACCTATTTTAATAGTGTTAAACAGCAGAAAGTAATTATGGATTTCACTCCTTCTTATTTATACGAAAAAAATGCGGCAAAACGTATTTTTACAAGCTTAGGTGAGAACATTAAATTTTTAGTTATATTAAGAAATCCTGTGGATAGAGCATTTTCGCATTATTTACATTCTAAAAGAGACGAGTATGAGTTAGAAGGATTTTTAAAAGCACTTTCTAAGGAAAAGGTTAGAATAAATGATGCTCGTCTGAAAGATGACTATTTAGCAGAATTAAGATGCTCTTATGTTAGTCAGGGTTGTTATTATAGAATGATAAGTAATTATCTTGAATATTTTCCAATAGAGCAGTTTTTGTTTATTCATTTTGAGCAGGAATTTGTTGCCAATAGAACTGCTAGTATTAAAAAGATATTTTCTTTTTTAGGCATTGATTATATCCCTGAACTTAATTACAACATAAAGAGTAACCCTGCTAGCGTAGCTAAATTTATTTGGATAAAGAGATTGCTGAAGAGATCTGGCTGGTGGAGATCTATAATTAAATTGCTAATTCCATCTTTAAAGTTTAGACAAATTTTAAAAAACAAGATTCAAAGAGCGAGTATTAGTTCTTTTACTCCAAAACCGCTAAATAATATTCAGAAAGATGAGATATATCAACTGTACTTTGTTGAAGAGATTAATAAATTAGAACAATTACTGAATAGAAAAATGCATTGGAAATCATGATGTATAGCTTAAGAAAAAAATGTGTAGATGCTATTTTAATGTTAATGTTAATTTTAAGTACTGGCGGTCTGTTATTTGTATTTAATAGAAATATTGCTTCACTATTTTTTTTGTTATTCATTTTATTTGTACTTATTTTTATGGAAGATAAATGGAAAAAAAGCACTTTCAATTCTATAGTTATTACTTTTTCTACATTATTTTTTATAGGTATTATTAATTATTATTTTTCAATTACAGAGCAAATAGTAAATAAGTATTTGTTTCATTTATTAACAGTTACTTTGGCGAGTTTATTATTGTTGCATTTTAAGAATAATCGAACTCATCAGCAGCTAACAGGAAGTTTGTATATATCCCTTGGCTTAATCGTTTTTCACTCTTTATTTAATTTTATTGCATACTTTTTTTTGAAGGATAATTTGATTGTTATTATTTCTGAATATCATGAATGTGAAACATTTATGAATATTTTTTTCTATTCAACAGAGAGAGCTACTGCTTCATTGTATGGATTAGAATTTTGTCGAAATCAAGGTTTATTTTGGGAGCCAGGTGTTTTGCAAGTTTTTTTAAATATGTTTTTCTTTCTAGAGGCTTTTGTTATTAAAAAAAGAAAATTTTTATTGTTTTTAACTGCTTTTCTAATCTTAACAACTTACTCTACTACAGGTTTAGCATTATTATTGATTCAATTTACAGTTTATTTATTTAATGAGTATAATGCAAACAAATGGCTAAGGCCGTTTGTGTTGACATTAGGTATTCCAATATATATGATCTTTAGTTTTAATGTTGAGGAGAAAATTCTGGGTGAAAAGGAATGGTCTTTTCAAAAAAGATATTTTGATTTAGTTCAACCCTTTTTCATTGCCCTTGAGCATCCATTAACAGGTATAGGTTCAGATGTGGAGCAATTTCAGAGCATGAGGCAAGAGTTTTTTGTTTTTTCATCTTCATTAAATTCTCTTCAAGAAAAAGCCGGAGTGGAATCAAAAGTAAGTAGTACAGATAAAGGCAGTAGTAATTCCATTACATTTTTAATGGCTGCAATGGGATTTCCTACAGCTATATTATTGCTTTATATGTTTTTCAAGCAGCAAATAATTAAAGATAAAAAATGGCTTTGGATGTTTATAATGGTTGTATCAGTTATGTCAGAACCCTTATTGTTAAAGCCTTTTTTCTTTATTTTCATTATCTCTGGATTTACATATGTTTATTACAAGATGACATCACACAAACAGCAAATAGGATGAAGAATATTTTAATTACAGGTGGAGCAGGATTTATTGGCTCACACTTAGCGGTAAAATTAGTCTCTAAAGGATACAATATTACTGTACTTGATAATTTGTCAAAGCAAATCCATGGTGAGAATCAGGATTCTGTCTTATATAATTCAATCAAAAATCAAGTTACTTTTATTTTAGGGGATGTCAGTAATAAATCTGATTGGAAAAAAGCCTTAAATGGGCAAGATATTGTAATCCATTTGGCTGCTGAAACAGGTACTGGGCAATCTATGTATGAGATAGCTAGATACAGTGAAGTTAATATTTTAGGAACTACACACTTATTAGATATTTTAGCCAATGAGCGTCACAGCATAAAAAAGATGATTGTTGCCTCTTCACGTTCTATTTACGGAGAAGGTAAGTATTTATGCAAGAATGATGCAGAAGTTTTTCCTGAACCAAGGAAGGAAATAGATTTGTCTCAGGGGAAATTTAATTTATTTTGCAACAAATGTAATGAACCTTTACAATTATTAGCTACAGATGAAGATTCAAAGGCTATTCCGTCTTCTATTTATGGTATTACAAAATTACAGCAAGAACAGATGATTCTCCTAATGGGAAAAACTCTAGGTATTCCTGCTGTTGCATTGAGGTATCAGAATGTTTATGGTCCTGGACAATCTTTAAGTAATCCTTATACAGGAATTTTATCTATTTTTTCTACAAGGTTATTGAATGGAAATGATATTGATATTTATGAAGATGGAGCTGAAAGTAGAGATTTTATTTTCATTGATGATGCTGTAGATGCAACTGTTTTAGCTTTAGAAAAGAAAGAAGCTAACCATCAAATATTTAATGTAGGTTCTGGATTTGCAGTAACAGTTTTGCAATTAGCAAATACTTTAAAGGGTCTATATAATTCAGATGTAGAAATTAAGATAAGTGGTAAATATCGTTTAGGTGACATTCGTCATAATTATGCCGATTTATCAAAAATCAAAAATACTTTAGGCTTTAATCCTAAGTTTACTTTTAAAGCTGGAGTTGCTAAATTTGTTGAATGGGTGCAAACGCAAGATATTGTGCAAGATGAATATGAGGCTTCAATTAAAAAATTAAAAGTTAAAGGATTGATTAAATAAGTTATATTTTTATTTTTTTAAAATATATGAAAAATTTAACATTAATAGTTTGTTTAAGTCTAATTGCTGTGTGCTCGCTGTCTCAGAATTCTATTAGGCCTAATGTGTTTGGGTTTAGTACAAATACTACATTTACCTTCCATAATGTTTATGATTCAATTTTTATGAATCAGGTCATTCAACTTTCTCCTAATTTGCTAAGATTTCCTGGAGGTTTTGGTAATTTCTATCATCCTGATGGAGTTGGTTATGGAATAAATATTAATGAAGTGAATAAATACCACAAAGGAGTGCTCCCAAAACGAGTAACTGGTATTCAAAATTATGAAAGAAAGAAAAAAATAAATAAAAATTATATCTATGACTTTATCTATTTAGCAAAGTATTTAAATTCTAAGGTAATTGTAGATGTAAATATTCTTACAGCATCAAGCGATGAAATAATCAAAATTATAGATAAGCTTGTTGAAAACAATATAAATGTAGTTGGCATCGAATTAGGAAGTGAGCTTTCTAATAGAAGTTATATGCATTTAATTGATGGTGATAAATATATTCAACTAACTAAAAATTTAGCAATTGAATTAAAAAGTATTTTTCCGAATATTCTTTTAGGAGTTGTAGCCGCTCCAGTTACAAGAGGTCAAGAAAGACATAACTATTGGAATGAATTATTAGCAAAAGAAGATTTTTACGATGCAATTATTATACATTCTTATGCTAAAGTCACAAAAGGAAGAGATAAAGATGGTAAAATGGTTTCTGAAATACCTGAAGGAAAAAGCCAGAGAGAAGCATTCTTTTTATATAGAGAAAGAATTATAAATTATTTTAATAATATTTATCCAGAAGAGATAGGATTAAATAATTCGATTTTTTCTGAGAAAGCTATTTGGATCACTGAATGGAATCTTCAAATGTCAAAAATTACTGGAAATACATTGTTTCAAGCTATATATGTTGCAAATTACTTACTAGAAATTTCTGTTTCTAAGAACTTCTCAAACATAGAGCTTGCTACTTATCATAATTTAGCAGGAAGAGATGTTTCGGGATCAGTATTAATGAATAGGTCTGGACTCACAGAAACTCACACAACATTTCATCCTTTTCAGATGCTTTCTGAAATGTTTAATCAAAAAAATTTAACAATTGATAAAACTAGAGTTACTAATTTTTGCTATCTTTATTCATGTGAGGAGAATAATAATGAGAAGTATAGATACATAATTAATTGGTCAAGTGAATTTCATAAAATATCTTTTAAGCAAGTGTTATCGCAAATAACACTTAAGGAATATTTTGGAAAAGAATTATATTGTAACAATAAAAAGAAGGGAGATATTAATTATACTATTTCTGATTTAGAAAACATATCTGAACTTACGATAAAGCCATATAGCATAACCTTAGTAACTATAAATAATGAAAGATAAACCAAATTTATTTTTAGTTGGCGCACCAAAATCAGGATCTACTCTTCTTTGGTCAATTTTAAAAAAACATAAAGATGTTTTTACTACAAAAGAACTTAAGGAAATTAATCATTTCTCTTATGATGAATTAACATATAACTCATATTATAAAGATTATAAAATTAGAAATGAGAATGATTATTTAAAGGCATTTAAAAAGGGGAAATCATTTAAATATTTAGTTGATGGTAGCGTATCATATTTTGCCTATCCTTCTATTCCAAAGAAATTACATGAGTTTAATTCTAAGGCAAAAATAATTATAATCGTTAGAGATCCAATTCTCAGGGCTTTTTCTCATTACAATATGGATAAAAGAATGGGTTATGCAACAGAGTCATTGAATGAGTATTTAGTAAATAAAAAAAATAAGCATAAGAAATTTATTCATCAATATATAGAAAATAGTTTATACTATAAACAAGTAAGCAATTATTTAGAATATTTTGATGAAAATCAGATTTTCATAGCGCAACTAGAGAATATAAATGATGATATTGATAAATTGTGTAGCTTTTTAGAACTTGATAACTTAGAATACTCTAAAGATCAAGAGAGAGTAAATGCTAATAAAACACCAAGAAATATTATTTCAAAAACATTGCAACATAATAGAAACTTAACTTCAAAACTTAAAATAATTATCCCACAACAGTTAGTTGATTATCTTAAGTTTTTATTTTATAAGACAGCTGAAAAAAAGCAACTTAAAGAAGTTGATAGACTTTTATTAGAGCAATACATAAATAAGGATTATTTTAAATTTAAAAATATATATTTAAAATGAGTAAAGAAATAGAATCGCAAAAAAAATATGGAGTTAGAAGATTTCTTAATAAGATTTTGCACGTAATAGCAAAAAGTAGTTTGCTTTCAGGATATGCAAGGGCAAGAATACACAAGTTGAGAGGTGTTAATTTTCATAATGTTAGCACAGTTTTTATTGGAGAAGATGTTCTTATTGATAGTATATATCCATCTAATATTTTTATTGGAGATAGATGTATCATAACAACGGGCACTAAGATAATTACTCATTTTATTGACACAGAAAAGCTTTCAGATCACCCTGATTATCATTTTAGATTCTACGTAGGTAAAGTGATCATTGAGAATGATGTTTTTATTGGTATGAACTGCGTAATTGCAAAACCAGTTACTATTGGAAAGGGAGCTGTAATTGGGGCAAATGTAGTAATAACAAAAGATGTTGAGCCAGGAGCTGTTATGGTTGGGGCTTCTGCAGTAAATATCAAACGGGTTGGATAAAATAGCCCTAGTTACTATTACTTATAATTCGGCTGATGTTTTGAGACCGTTTTTGGATTGCGTATGGAAACAGGCACATTCAAATTTAATTTTATATGTTATTGATAACGCTTCATCTGATTTAACGCTTTCAATATTAAAAAACGAAAAGGATAACAGGTTACAGGTTGTTAAAAATTCTAAAAATTTAGGAGTTGCTGTGGCAAATAATCAAGGAATTAGAAAAGCAATTTTGGATGGTTGTGATCAGCTTTTAATTATAAATAATGATGTCGAATTTGAAAGCTCTTTAATTGAAAAATTAATTAAGATTCAGATTAAAGATAAATCTAGTTTGGTTAGTCCAAAAATAATGTACTATGATAACCCAAATCAAATTTGGTACGCTGGCAGTTGGTTTATAAAAGAGAAAGGATATGTGCCATTACACAGAGGTATGAAGGAGTTGGATGAAGGTCAATATAATGAAATTATTAATGTGGAATATGCTCCAACTTGTTGTTTACTAGTTAAAAAAGAGGTATTTCAGGATATTGGATTAATGGATGAAAAGTATTTTGTTTATTTTGATGACACTGATTTTTTATACAGAGTATTGAGAGATGGTAGGCATAAAATACTTTATTATCCTCATGTAGAGTTCTACCATAAAGTTGGGAGTTTAACAAAATCCTTTGAAAAAGATGAAAAAAAAATTTATAGAGGAAATTTCTTTTTACAACAAAATATTAAAAATCATATTTATTTTCTGAAGAAAATTGGTGGTTTGTTTTCTTATGCTTTTATTGCTTGGTTATTTTTAAAAAACAATATTAAATTTATTGTAAATCCTCAGATTAGAAAAAATATTTCAACTTGGTTGTTGATTAATAAATCTTATTTTCAAGGCTTAATTAAATAATAATGAATAGAAAAGTAGCGATTATAGATACATTGGGTGCTCATGGAGGGTCATTTCATTTTTATGCCTTCGGGCAGGCAATTGGCTTGGTTAATAATGGTGTTGATGTAAGTCTGTACACAAATAACGAAACTGCTGACCCTAAAATAAGCGGAGTCAAGTTTTTTGCTTTTTATAAAAACATATTTAAAAATGGTTTCAGAATTACTAGTGGTATTAATTGGATTTTAGGTACAGTTTTTTCAGTTTTTCACGCCAGATTTTCAGGAATTTCTGTTTTTCATTTTCATATTTTTTATACTAATTTTTTAGTCCTGTTTAACTTACTCTTTGTCAAAATACTATTTGGAAAAGTAGTGTTAACCGTACATGATGTTAGTTCTTTTTCCAATTCATCTAATTCATTAATTATTACGAATCTGATTTATAAATTGTCGGAAAGAATTATAACTCATAATCAGTTTAGTAAGTCAGAGATTATAAATGTTAATACTAATCTAGAACCATATATTTCTATTGTTCCGCATGGGAACTATATTCCGTTTATTAATATTCAATTTAATAAAGAGAAATCTAGAAAGATACTAGCTATTCCAAATAATAGAAGAGTATTATTATTTTTTGGTATGATAAAAAAAGTTAAAGGTTTAGAGATTTTATTATCTGCCTTGAAAGGTGTTGTAGAGAAAAATCCAGATGTTTTATTAGTGATTGCGGGGAAACCTTGGGAGAATGATTTTTCTGTATATCAAAATATTATTGATGAAAATAATTTATCAGACTATGTGCTACTACATACTAAATTTATTCAGCAAGAAAATGTGGAGCATTATTACTGCGCTTCAGATTTAGTTGTTCTTCCGTACAAAAAAATTTATCAGAGTGGCGTACTTATGATGACTTTAAGTTTTGAGCGTCCTGCTTTAGTCTCTGATTTACCCCCTTTGACAGAAATAATTTCTAATAATGAAAATGGCTTCGTATTTAAGACTGAAAATGTGAGTGACTTAACTAATAAGTTAAATAGTATATTGATTAATGAGGTGTTGATGGAGAAAGTAAGAGTTAAGGGAGTTGAGTTAATAAAAAAGAAATATGATTGGGTTGATATTGGAAGACAGACATTGCAAGCGTATCTATCATTATAAAAAGTTGTATTTTTGTAAAAACAATAAAGATGAAAAGTAGAATAGAAAAATGCATGAAAAGTGCTATTAAAAATTACACTAGCATTTTTCAGAATGATCATTTAAAAGCTAATATTCAGCAAATTGTTGCTGAAAGTGTAATTGCTTTCCAATCAGATAAAAAAATGCTTTTTTGTGGAAATGGAGGTAGTGCTTCTGATGCCCAGCACATTGCAGCTGAGTTAAGCGGAAAGTTTTATGCTGACCGTCCTCCTTTGTATGCTGAGGCACTACATGTAAATCCATCTTTTATGACTGCCGTAGCAAATGATTATGGTTATGAAGCCACTTATTCAAGAATGGTTGAGGCTGCTGGTAAAAATGGAGATATTCTTATAGGAATATCAACTTCAGGTAATTCTCCTAATGTGGTTAAGGCAATTGAAAAAGCTAATGAATTAGGAATGAAAACTGTTGGTTTTACAGGAAAAAATGGTGGTGCTATGCGGGATATTTGTGATATTATGATTTGCGTTCCTTCTGACGACACGCCAAGAGTACAAGAAGCACATATTCTAGTTGGACATATTGTTTGTCAATTGATTGAGCAAGAAATGTTTCCAGATGCATAATCTAGATACTCTTTTCTTAGATAGAGATGGCGTAATAAATTTAAAATTAGATGGTGAGTATATTAAAAATATTGACCAGTTTAAGTTTATTTCAGGTGTAAAAGATTCTATATCAAAACTTTCAAAAATATTTAAACGTATTCTTATTGTAACTAATCAGCAGGGAATTGCAAAAGGAATAATGTCAGATAAGGACTTATGTGTTTTACACGAATATATGTTGTGTGAATTAAAAAAAAATGGTGGAGTAATAGATAAGATATATTATTGCCCTCATTTATCTTCTGAAAATTGCAATTGTCGTAAACCAAATCCTGGTATGATAGAGCAAGCAATGATTGATTTTCCAGAAATAAAATTATCTCAATCATATTTGATTGGAGA
>TARA_B110000238_G_scaffold200006_1_pt1 | contig 14896 bp, 12 predicted proteins | sample TARA_B110000238 | Tara Oceans TARA_B110000238 (sample SAMEA4397569) | marine metagenome | biome: Polar Biome; feature: [SRF] surface water layer (ENVO:00010504); material: water (ENVO:00002006), including particulate matter (ENVO:01000060) such as... | depth 5 m | reverse complement strand
CGCCAAAACAGAGTAAAGAATGAAAAAAATTATAACGTACTTTATAAAATATCCGGTTGCAGTAAATGTAATGATTTTAGCATTTTTGGTTTTTGGTACTGTGGGTGCTTTAAGTATAAAATCTTCCTATTTTCCTCTAGTCGATTCTCAATTAATCAATATTAACCTAACCTATCCAGGCGCATCTCCAGAAGAAATGGAACAAGGTGTTGTTTTAAAAATTGAAGATAATTTAAAAGGAATTGTTGGTGTAGATAGAGTTACTTCTGTATCTAAAGAAAACGCTGCTGTGGTCACCGTAGAAGTAGAAAAAGGGATAAATGTAGATGTTGTTTTATCGGATGTAAAAAATGCAGTAGATAGAGTTCCTTCTTTTCCTTCGGGCATGGAACCTGCTGTGGTAGCCAAAGTAGAAAACATAAGATCTACAATTAGTTTTACAATAAGTGGCGATAATATTTCTCTAAAATCTTTAAAACAATATGCACGGAATATCGAAAATGACATTCGAGGAATCGACGGAATTTCACAAGTTCAACTTTCAGGTTTTCCAGAAGAAGAAATAGAAATTGCAGTGCGTGAAAACGATTTAAGAGCCTATGATTTATCGTTTACAGAGGTTGCAGATGCAGTTAGAAACTCTAATTTATTAATTACTGGAGGTAATATAAAAACGGCTGAAGAAGATTATTTAATTAGAGCAAATAATCGTTCTTATTACGGAGTTGAACTGCAAAATTTAATTGTAAGAACCCAACTAAATGGTGCTATTATTCGTTTAAAAGATATTGCTACCGTAAAAGATGTTTGGTCAGAAAATCCGGATAGATTGTTTTATAATGGCAATTTAGCCATTAATGTGGTGGTGAGCAATACCAATAATGAAGACTTAATTTCAGCTGCAGATAAAATTAAAGAATACATTTACGAGTACAATCAAAAGCAACAAAACATACAATTAAATGTTTCTAGTGATGCTTCAATCAGCTTAAATGGTAGAACACAATTGTTGATAGAAAACGGAATTGTAGGTATTTTACTTGTACTTTTCTTTTTAGCACTTTTTTTAAATGTGCGTTTGGCAATTTGGGTAGCTTTCGGTTTGCCGATTGCTTTTTTTGGGATGTTTATTTTTGCAGCACAATTTGGTGTTACCATTAATGTACTTTCTCTTTTCGGAATGATTATCGTAATTGGTATTTTGGTAGATGATGGAATTGTGATTGGTGAAAATATTTACCATCATTATTACGATTTAGGAAAATCTAAAGTTCAGGCGGCAATAGACGGCACCATGGAAGTAATTCCGCCAATTATTTCCGCAATTTTAACCACAATTATTGCTTTTTCTACTTTCTTCTTTTTAGATGGTAGAATCGGTAATTTTTTTAGCGAAGTTTCTATCATTGTACTTTTGACACTATCTGTTTCTCTTATAGAAGCATTAATAATTTTACCGGCACATATTGCGCATTCTAAAGCTTTAGACAGAAAAAGACTAGAAGATGGTACGCTTAAAAAGACTAATAAGCTAGATGCTTTTTTTACTAAAATAAACAAAGCTGCTGATAAAGGTTTGTGTAAATTTAGAGATACATACTATGTTCCGTTTTTAGAGTTTTCTTTAAAAAATAAAATTTTTATATTTTGTATTCCGATAGCAATTTTAATTTTTAGCAAGTTAGCCGTGGATGCAGGAATTGTAAGAACTGCATTTTTTCCAAGAATAGCGAGTGATGTTGTTCAGATTAAATTAACAATGCCTCAAGGAACCAATGAAAAAATTACAGATTCAATTATCTCCTCTATAGAAGAAAAAGTTTGGCTTGTAAATAAAGAATACACAGCAAAACAAACCGGTAATGTTCAAGTTGTAGAAAATGTAATTAGAAGAGTTGGACCTGGAATTGCAAATGCATCATTAACAGTAAATTTACTACCTGGTGAAGCGCGTGATTTTTCATCGCCAGAAATCACCAATTCTATTAGTGATAAAGTGGGCAAGATTTACGGCATAGAAAGTCTGTCATTTGGTTCTGGAGGTAATTTTGGAGGGAGTCCTATTGCAATTTCTTTATTAGGAAATAATATTGATGAATTAAAAGCAGTAAAAGAAGCGTTAAAGTTAGAATTAGAAAACAATTTATTATTAAAGGATGTTTTAGACACAGACCCATCAGGAATTAAAGAAGTAAGAATAAAATTAAAGGAAAACGCTTATTTATTGGGACTTACTTTGCAGTCTGTAATGACGCAAGTGCGGTATGGCTTTTTCGGATTTCAAGCGCAACGTTTTCAGCGAGGTCAGGATGAAATTAAAGTTTGGGTGCGCTATGATAAAAAGGACAGATCTTCTATTAAAAATTTAGATGATATGCGAATTATTGCGCCAAATGGTTCTAGAATTCCGTTTTCTGAAATTGCAAACTATACCATAGAAAGAGGAGATATCGCCATTAATCATTTAGAAGGAAAACGGGAAATTCAAATCACAGCAGATTTAAAGGAATTAAAAGGAAGTGCCACCGAAATATTGTCGGATATTAGAACGAGAGTAATGCCAGAAATTCTTTCAAAATATACTACTGTTACCCCAATTTATGAGGGTCAGAATAGAGAACGTAATAAAACTGTAGATTCAGCTCGCTCTGTGGGTTGGATTATTTTAGGGTTAATTTATGTTGTAATTGCATTTACCTTTAGGTCGTATTCACAACCAATTTTATTAATTATTATGATTCCTTTTAGCATGATTGGGGTCGTTTGGGGTCATTTTATTCATGATTTTGCCATTGGTATTTTGTCCTTTTTAGGAATTATCGCCTTAATAGGAATTATGGTGAATGACGGGTTGGTGTTAATCGGCAAATTCAATAATTACTTAAAAGAAGGCATGAAGTATGATGATGCTTTAATTGCTGCTGGAAAATCTAGATTTAGAGCTATATTTTTGACATCATTAACAACTATTGCGGGTTTAGCACCCTTAATTTTTGAAAAGAGTAGGCAAGCACAATTTCTAATACCAATGGCAATTTCAATTGCGTATGGTATTGCTATTGCAACCGTTTTAACCTTAATTATCTTGCCTTTGTTACTATCAACTTCTAACTGGTTTAAAGTACATATTAAGTGGTTAAAAACTGGTCATAAAATAACAAAAGAAGAAGTAGAAAGAGCCGTTATTGAATCTAAATATGACGAAAATGAAATTTAATAGAACAGGTATATTAATCGTCGTTTTTTTATCGGCTTTGCAAGGATTTTCTCAAAGAATTTTAACTAAAAATGAAGCATTACAAATTACGTTAGAAAATAATTTCGGAATTAAAATTGCAAATAATAATTTAGAAGTTGCTAAAAACAACACAAGTATTTTTAACAGGGGTGTTTTGCCAACAGTGGCTTTAAATACTGGAGCAAATTATAGTAGAAATAATCAAAGTTTGACCTTTACGGATAGAGATACAGGAAATGATGCCGAAATATCTGGAAGTGGAATCGTTTCGAAAACATACAATGCATCTTTGGGCGTCAACTATACAATCTTTGACGGCCTAGGCAGAAAATACAATTATCAGCAATTAAAAGAAACTTATAATTTAACAGAATTACAGGTGAAAGAAACTATTGAAAACACTTATTTACAGTTATTTACAACTTATTTTCAAATAGCTCGTTTGTCGGAAAATACAGATAATTTATCAGAAGCGCTTGCAATTTCTAACAGAAGGTTAAAGCGTGCAAAATATCAATATGAATATGGACAATCTACGAAACTAGAATATTTAAACGCGAAGGTAGATGTGAATAACGATAGTATTACAGTAATTAACTCAAAACAGTTATTAAACAATGCAAAACGTGGACTAAACGTTATTTTAGGCTCAAAAGAAGATGTAAATTATCGCGTAGAAACGGCGGTAGATTATAATAAATTGATGAATTACGAAGATTTAAAGACAAAAACTTTAGAAAATAATTCACTCTTACGGCAAAACCAAAAAAATATTGCGATTAGTGAGTTCAACATCAAAATAAACCAAGCAAATTTTTTACCATCTTTAAATTTTAACACTGCTTATGGTTTTAATAGGACAGAAAATGAAAACTTAATAAATCCTTTTGGTGCAAAATTAATTACTTCGGATGGTTTAAATGCAGGGATCAATTTAACTTGGAATATATTTGATGGGGGAGCAACAAAAACAAGAGTAGCCAACTCAAAAATTGCTTTAGATAATCAGCAAATATTGTTAGAACAACAGAAAATTAACATCGAGAATAATTTAAAAAATTCTTGGGAAAATTATAGAAACCAATTATTTATTTTATCGGCCCAAGAGCAAAATGTGCTTACCAATCAAAATAATTTTGATAGATCAGAAGAGCGTTTTAAATTAGGGCAAATTACTTCTTTAGAATTTAGACAAGCGCAAATTAATTTGATCAATTCAAAAACGTCCTTAAACAATGCAAAGTTTGATGCAAAGTTAATAGAGCTTCAGCTATTGCAATTGAGCGGAGATATTATGAATGTAAAGTTTTAGGAAATCTTTATGTGCTGTTTCATGAACCCCAACTTTAATTAGGTTAGGCACTCAAATAGCATATTTTTAGAGGTAAAAAACTCTAAAATTTTTTTAGGAACAATGTGAAAACTTCGATTATAAGAAAAAGATAAAACTATGGTATACTTAATTCTTTACCTTTAATATTCTAAATATTAAAGTATGATTTTTATAGAAAATGAAGGACATACCAACCCAAGGCTAAACTTGGCTCTGGAGGAATATGCACTTCGTAATTTCCCTTCTGAAACTGATTATCTATTGTTCTATATTAATGAACCTTCCATAATTATAGGAAGAAGTCAAAATACAATCGAAGAGATACATCAGGAGTATGTTGAAAAAAACAATATCCAGGTTGTCCGAAGAATCTCAGGAGGAGGTGCTGTTTATCATGATTTTGGAAATCTTAATTTTAGCTTTATCACAAATCATGATGTTAAAAGCTTAAATAATTTCAAAAAATTCACAGCACCTGTTATTAGTGCACTGTCAAAAATAGGAGTGGAAGCAGAGCTAAAAGGGAGAAATGATATTCTTGTAAAGGATAAGAAAATATCTGGAACTGCTCAATTTTCAACAGGAAAGAGAATGATAAGCCACGGTACTTTATTATTTAATACAGATCTTGGAGAAGTTGCGAATGCGCTTCAGGTAAAAAGAAGTAAGATTATATCTAAAGGGCATAAATCTGTGCGCAGTCGTGTAGCAAATATCAGTGAATTTATTCATAAACCATTAAGAATAGATGGGTTTAGATCGCTTTTGTTAAGTGGTTTGTATGAAGAAATGGAGCCTTTCGAAACCTATCATTTAACATCAGCAGAATGGAAGGCTGTGCATTCCTTGAAAGAGGAGAAATATGATTCTTGGGACTGGAATTATGGGCGTTCTCCAAAATTCAATATTCAGCGTAGCAGACGGTTTCCTATTGGAGAAATTGATGTGAGACTGTTTGTGGAGAAAGGCTACCTCACAGGACTTAAAATTTTTGGAGATTTCTTCGGTAAAGAACCTTTAGAAAATTTAGAAAACCTGTTGATTGGTGTTAAGTATGACAAAGAAGAAATTTCAAAAAAACTTAATGGAGTTAAAATAGAGGATTATTTTGGAAATGTGTCTACATCAGAATTTATGGAGTTATTGTATAGCACTGATGAATAATAGCTTTAAATTTAGCCTCGCATTGTTCTAAATATGCTTGATATAATAGATAAACACAAAAATTAAAACTGCGCTAATTGCATCGATTATTCACGCTAACTTCTTGCTGAATTTGGGAAAGTAAACAATAATTTATGGCTACATTTGCAAGAAAAAATTAAAAATTAATTTCTCTATTTATGTCCCAACCGCTTTTTAATCCTTTTCAGGATTTGGTTTTAAACGAACATTTTTGCTTTTTGTCAGGAGACTTGACAACTAAAAATATGAGTGTTTTTCCAGAATGGTTGATGGATCACTTTAAATTTGGTGATGAAAAAATTGAGATGATGGATAAAGCTAAATCGTATAAGTATTCAGATCTTAAATTGCCGTGTACATCCGAAGTAAAAGAAGCTTTTGATGCGTTGGATGTAAAGGTTCAAGCAGCATATAAAAATGGTTTTGAAGGAATGGCAGCACTTGATCAAGAGTTACTTTTTCAATGGACAAGTAGGATGGTTTATGGACTGTTATATTATGAAATGATTTATGAGAAAGACAGAACGCTAGCGAAAGGAGAAGAATTTGAGCTTTCAAATACCCTAAAAAAACGCTTTGGTTATTTCCATTTAATGCTACAATCCGTAATAAAACCCATTTCTTTTGTTGGAAAAAAACCATGGAGTATTGCTGTATTTCCACTTAAGTATACTTCTGATATTTTTAGCTATCGCGATGACCCTATTAATTTAATGTTCTCATTTGGCGTTAATGGCTTTGGCTTTATCGCTTGCTTACAAGATAATGGAGTAATTGGTGAGAAGCAGAAAGAAGTACTCGACAAAATGAAAGGTCATGTTTTACATCCTATTCAGTTTGAAGAGTTGTTCGCAAGATTTCATTATTCAGATTATATCTTACAGTACACTCCTGAATACAAAATTAAAGACGAAAACAATAGAATTACCATAGAAATTGAAACGACTGGGAAGGAACCTATTTTCGGACTCTGGAACAACGATATATTTTCCCAATTGCTCTCTAATTATTGGCAGGTTTACGGTATTGAAAAAGAAGAAATTCTTCGATTTCAAAAACCTCCAATAAGTTTTATTGAGAATCCATATACCAAAGATTTTATCAAACCAGAATCTATTGATTTACCATTTTAATTAAAGTTCGGAAGCTCTCTTTTTACTATTTTAAAGGAGGGATATACGTTCGTTTTTTTTAAAAATATAAGAAAAACAGAGATACAGAATTTGGGTTGAGTTTGTCCGAATTTTAGAAATTTTAAAATTATATGTGGTAACAATATCGAGGTAATTTTCTTTGTTGGTTAGATAAATTCATATTAAAATCGAAGCGTATTTATGCTAAATCGTTTATAAATAGATCTTTCGGTAAATTCGACCTGTTGAGAGAAGTTTGTATTTTGATATTTTCATTGGAAGTCTTCAAAGTAATTATAAAAATCCAATAAGTTTAGTATTATAACTTATTTCAATTGTTCCTTTCAGTTATAATGAACAAAAAAACTAGTAGAATGAAATTTTCAGAAGTAATCAATCAAGAGAAACCAGTTTTAGTCGATTTTTTTGCAGAATGGTGCGGTCCTTGTAAAATGATGAGTCCTATTTTAAAAGAAGTAAAAGATGAATTAAAGGGAAAAATAGCGATCCTAAAAATAGATGTTGATAAAAATCAAGCGTTAGCTTCAAAGTATCAAGTAAGAGGTGTACCCACTTTGGTTTTGTATAAAGAAGGGAAACAAGTTTGGAGACAATCTGGTATGGTACAGAAAAGAGAGTTGATAGCTACTATTAAACGTTTTAGTTAGTTTTTACTGCATTTGTAAATGACTACTTGAATGTATGTTTAAGTATTTTTTTATGAATAAAATGTATAATTTTGTCATATGGATTTATCAGCAGATTTTTGGAATAACAAATATAAAAATAACAAAATAGGATGGGATTTAGGGGAAGTTTCTCCGCCTTTAAAAGCTTATTTTGATCAGTTGAAAAATAAAGAAATCAAAATATTAATTCCTGGAGGAGGCAATTCTCATGAGGCAGAATATTTATTTAAAAGTGGGTTCAAAAATGTTTTTGTGGTTGATGTTTCTCAAATTGCTTTAGAAAATATAAAGAATAGAATTCCAACATTTCCTGATGCGCAATTAATACATGCTAACTTTTTTGATCTCGAAACGTCTTTCGATTTGGTTGTAGAACAAACATTCTTCTGTGCAATAAACCCTGAATTAAGATCACAATACGGCAAAAAAATGCATTCAATTTTAAAACCTGAAGGCAAATTAGTAGGCCTTTTATTTGATGCTATTTTAAACGATGATCATCCGCCTTTTGGAGGGAATAAAAAGGAGTATTTAGAATATTTTAAAGAATACTTTCAAATAAAAAAAATGGAAGCTTGTTATAATTCGTATTCCAATAGACAAGGAATGGAATTGTTCTTAAAACTCTTAAAGGAAGCTTAAGTTAATCTGCTTTTACAAAATGGTGTTTGTTAGGATCTATTTTGATGAAATTAGCTATTAAAAAACAACTTTTCCTCAATAAAAAAACAGGTTTTCTTTGGTTAAGAATTAACTTCTCTTAAATTATAAAGATTTTTATATTTATTTATTCTAAATAACAATTATATTTGTACTTTATTTATAAATTATGATTGTTTTTTACACTCTAGAGAAACCTATAATAACGTTGTCAGACACTTCTGTTTGTGAAAATATTTGTTCATCAAATTGTATGAAACCGAAAAGTAAGTGCTGTAACAAATATAAAAAAAAGGGAATTAATTGCAAAAGATGTCCACATATTTTATTGCAAGAAGCTTCTTAAGTTATCTCCGTTTTAATTTTATTAAGCATTAATTTCGTATTTCATACCTAATAACAGAATAAATATTTATTTTTGTAGCTTATTTTAAGCCATGAAAAACAGCTCATATTTTTTTATCATACTATCTTTCTCGTTTGGACTTATATCTTGTCAAGAAGATGGTATTGTGTTTCCCAGTATTCAAAATGCTGCAGGGAGTTTTCAGGTTACAATTGATGGAGCCCTTTTTTCTACAAAAAATGTAAGCTTTACTTCAGATAATGTAGGTATCTTCATAAATGCAATAAAACTGGAAACAAACGAGACGGTCACTTTAAAGATTGTTGATTTTAATAGTGTTAGGTTTAGTTTTGAAGGTGAAGATAACATTGCTTCGTATATTAAAAATGATCCAGTACCTGCAGATGTTTGGTCTACAATTAACGCGACTTCTAGCAGAGGTACCATAGAATTTACAGATATAGATTTCTCAAAAAACACCGTATCGGGTAGTTTTAGTTTTATTGCAAAACACGCTAGCAATGGCAATATGAAAGCTTTTACAACTGGTGTTTTTGTTAATGTACCTATCTTTTAGTGAGCATTGAGTTCTGGTAAAATTAAAAGGAGTAGCTTACAAAGATATCAGACTTTTGGTCGTTTTATAGTACAATCGTATTCAATGGTAACTTAAGTAGTATTGTTCATAAATTAAGCGATGGAACTTTTGAGTTGAAGGCAAGTCATTTAGCCCAGTTTTTGAAATATTGCAGGAGAATTTAATATTTTTCAAGAATAAGTTGATTTTAAAAATGCGCCTTATTGTTTCAACTTCTCAAGGGATAAAGGCAATAATCTCTCTACAAATTTTGTGTATGCCAATGCGGATGGATGCAGATTATCTGAAGCGACTAGATTAGGGTTTATAAAACCTTCACGAGTTATATCAGTAATATTTAAGAACGTAATTTCATTTCGATTGCAGTAATCTTTTGCGAATTCATTGTAGAGGTCTATTTCTTCGGAAATATTTGTGTTTCCGCCGCCAAAAGGTGTGAACGCATAATCAGGAATTGAAATAACAATTAAATTATTTTTATCATTATTGACCGCTTTTATAGAGGTTGAAACTAGGGCAGGGAATTCTGTCTTATATAACGAAAAATCTTTCCGCTGATATTGATTATTTACACCAATTAATAAAGTTGCCAAATCAAAATCAGGAGCAATGTTTTCGCTGGCGATAGCATCAATTAAATTAGTTGTTGTCCATCCTGTTCTTGCGATTACTTGTAAACTAAAAGTATTGCCCTCCTCAAAATTCTGAAGTAAACTATCTTTTAATTGCTCTGGAAATCTACATGTTTCACAAACACTTTGTCCAATCGTATAACTATCTCCTAAAGATAATAATTTAAAGTTTTCTGGGGTATTATTTGTGTCCTCAGGATTTTCTATTATTGGAGTATCAATTATAGGAAGTTCATCTTCTGTTTGTGCAATTGTTTCATTGATGTTTTCACACGAGAAATTCAATAATAAAAGAAGAACACCAATAAAATAAAAGACTTTTTTCATCCTAATTTATTTTTAAACCATATTTTAAAAAAGTAGTGTAAGACTTTTATTTAAAAGCATTCAAACCAGTAATATCTAAACCTGTGATTAATAAATGAATATCATGAGTGCCTTCATAGGTTACTACGCTTTCTAAATTCATCATGTGACGCATAATAGAATATTCACCAGAAATGCCCATACCACCTAACATTTGTCTTGCATCTCTTGCTATTGTTAAAGCCATATCTACATTATTACGTTTTGCCATAGAGATTTGAGCAGAAGTTGCTTTTCCATTATTTTTTAAAACGCCTAATCTCCAAGCTAGTAATTGAGCTTTGGTGATTTCTGTGATCATTTCTACCAATTTTTTCTGTTGCAATTGAAACTGACCAATAGGTTTACCGAATTGTTCACGTTCTTTTGCATAACGCAAAGCTGTGTCATAACAATCCATTGCAGCGCCAATTGCACCCCAAGCAATTCCATATCTAGCAGAATCTAAACATCCTAAAGGAGCTCCCAATCCAGATTTATTTGGTAATAAATTTTCTTTAGGAACTTTTACATTATCAAAAATAAGTTCACCTGTAGCCGAAGCGCGTAAAGACCATTTGTTATGTGTTTCTGGCGTAGAAAAACCCTCCATTCCACGTTCTACGATCAGTCCATGAATTCTTCCAGATTCGTCTTTAGCCCAAACAACGGCAACATTACAAAAAGGCGCGTTTGAAATCCACATTTTTGCACCATTTAATAAATAATGATCTCCTTTGTCCTTAAAGTTGGTTTCCATTCCAGAAGGATTTGAGCCATGATTTGGTTCTGTTAAGCCGAAACTTCCCATCCATTCACCAGAAGCTAATTTTGGCAAATATTTTTTACGCTGTGCTTCATTTCCATAGGCATAAATAGGGTACATTACTAATGAAGATTGCACAGATGCTGTAGAACGAACTCCAGAATCTCCGCGTTCTATTTCTTGCATGATTAATCCGTAAGAAATTTGATCCAAACCTGCGCCACCATATTCTTCTGGAATATAAGGTCCGAAAGCACCAATTTCGGCTAAACCACTAATAATTTGTTCTGGGAATTCTGCCTTTTGAGCATATTCTTCAATAATCGGAGAAACATCACGCTTTACCCATTCACGGGCAGATTCACGAATTAATTTGTGTTCTTCGGTAAGTAAATCATCTAAATTATAATAATCTGGTGCTTGAAATAAATCAGGTTTCATCTAGTTTGTTTATTTTAAATTGATGGTTTGTAAAAGTTACAATTTCTATAAATGTGTAATTTTTAACAAATCTATCAAATATTGTTTAATTTTAAGGTGTTATTTATTTAAAAATTCAGCAAGTAATTTATGAAAGTGATGAACGCCTTTTTCTCTTGTTGGAGAAAATCGTCCCGCTTTATAAAAAGAAGATTTTACACCTTTTTGAACATGCTCCACAACAAATTCATCTTCCCTTTGTACTTTATCAATATCTCCACTAGCACCTTTATCTAGCTTCGTTGGGTCTAATACATAAGAAATAAAAGATACTTTTGTTCTGTTTAAATCTATAGGTTTCACGATATTCACAGACAATCCCCAAGGATAAAAATTAAACATCATGTTTGGGAAAACCCAATAATAATAGGCAGCTACATTTTTACCATAATCAATATGATTTTTTGGTAAATCAAAAACTTCTGTTGCTTCATCTGTAAAACCAATTTGTAAGTTACAATAGTCATAAATTTCTGTTTTATAACTTCCATAATCTAAAACGGCATTTAAATCTGGATGCACAAAAGGCACATGAAAACCTTCTAAATAATTGTCGCAATATAAAGCCCAATTCGCCTGAACTAAGTATTCTTTTGATAATGAGGTGTCTAAAGAGAAGTCATCTAAAGGCAAAAATCCAATTCGCTCATTCATAATATCTAGAACTTGCTGAAAATCGAAACTTGGATTTAAGCCAACAAATAAAAATTGACTCCATTTTATTAACGGAAATTTGTGTAGATTATCACAAGGTCTTGGAAAATCTTCAGCCTGTTCAAACTCTGGCATGTGCTCAAATTCACCGTTTAGGTTGAATCTTCTTCCATGATAAAAACACGTTAATCTTTTAGATTTCCCTGGGTTTAAAGCAACCAAATTACCTCTATGCGTGCACACATTGGTTAAACAACTAATTTCCTCTTCTTTGTTTTTCGTTAATACTAATGGTTCTGTTAAATAGCCATCTAACAAAATAAAAGGATGAATAGATTGAGAAAATGGCACTAAATTTTCGTCTCCAATCCATTGCCAAGATTTTAAAAATACACGTTCTTTTAAAGCCGCAAAAACTGCACTGTCTTTATAAAAAGATGCTGGTAATGTTTCTGCTTTTTTAATATCTGGATGAATAAAAAACTTCATATGCTGTTCTTTAATTTAATTGTATATTCGAAAACTGTAGTTAAAAATACATAAAATATGGGTGCTAATCAGAAAAAAATAGGATTAATAACCACAACATCTTTAGTGGTTGGAAATATGATTGGCGCAGGAATTTTTTTATTACCAGCATCACTTGCGGAATTTGGCAGCATTAGCTTGCTAGGCTGGTTATTTACCGCAACAGGGGCCATCGTTCTAGCAAAAATATTTAGTAACCTAAGTAAAATCATTGTCAATAAAAGTGGTGGACCCTATACCTATTCTAAAGAAGGTTTTGGGGATTTTATAGGTTTTTTGGTCGCTTGGGGCTACTGGATTTCTTGTTGGATAAGTAATGCGGCTATTGCCATCGCAATTATCGGAGCCTTTAGTTTTTTCTTTCCCATTTTAGGGACCAATTCTATTTTAGCTGTTTCCGTGGGTTTAAGTATGATCTGGTTTTTTACTTGGGTAAATTCAAAAGGCGTAAAAACCTCTGGAAAAATTCAAGTAGTAACGACAGTTTTAAAATTACTTCCACTCGTTTTTATAATTTTAATTGGTGCCTTCTTTTTTAGTTTAGACAATTTTCCGGATTTTAATTTAACTGTCGAAAGTAATTTTGCTGTTTTTCCGATGGTAGCGGCATTAACCTTGTATGCTTTTTTAGGTATAGAAAGTGCGAGTATTCCTGCAGAAAATGTAGAGAGTCCAGAAAAAAATGTAGCAAAAGCAACGATGTTTGGTACCATGATCACGACCTGCATTTATATTTTTGGAACTGTTGTTTTATTTGGAATTTTACCCACAGATATTTTACAAAATTCGGCAGCTCCATTTGCGGAAGCAGGAAAAATCATTGGCGGAGAATATGCAGGTTATTTTGTTGCCGGTGGAGCAGCGATTTCTGGAATTGGGGCTTTAAATGGCTGGATTTTAATTGTTTCTCAAATCCCCATGGCAGCAGCAAAAGATAAGATGTTTCCAAGGGTTTTTAAAAAAGAAAACAAAAATGGTGCTCCAATTTTAGGCTTAATTATTGGAAGCTTATTAAGTTCAATGGTGATGCTGATGAACTTTACAGAGGGTTTGGTCACGCAATTTACATTTATTGTTAATCTCTCTGTTTTAACCTGTTTGGTTCCCTATTTATTTGTTTCTGCAGCTTACATTATTATTCTTATCGAAAGAAAAATGTATCTGAATAGCGTTATAAAAACATTTGTCCTTGGTTTATTAGGGTTTTTATATGCGGTTTGGGCAATTTATGGCTCAGGAGCAGAAGTTGTTTTTTACGGATTTTTATTATTATTACTAGGCATTCCGTTATATGCACTAATGCAATGGAATAAAACAAAAAAAGAATGAGCAAAACACATCACTCAGAGTATTTGAAATTAGAAGAGGTTTATATAAAATCAGCAAAAGAGGCATTTCAATCAGAAGAAATACTTGAAAAGGAATGGAAAGAATTAAATTACTTATCCAAACCAGATTTTAAATCAGCTCTCAAAGAATACGAGAATTTTGAATCGATTTTTAAGCAAAACGATATTGAGGTTTATCATTTTCCATTAAATAAAAATGTAAAAATGGATGCTATTTATTGCAGAGATGCATCCATTGTTACAAATTTTGGTGTTATTATTTGCAATATGGGAAAAGAAGGGCGAATTCACGAACCCAAATCCCAATTAGAAGAATATCAACAAAAAAACCGGGCTATTTTGGGACAAATAAAATCACCTGGAACTCTCGAAGGAGGTGATGTGGCTTGGCTGGATGAAAAAACGTTGGCTGTTGGATATTCGTATAGAACGAATGAAGCAGGAATACAACAATTAAAAGGGTTGCTAGAGCCAAAGGGAATTACAGTGTTAGTGGCTGATTTGCCGCATTATAGAGGTAAAGAGGATGTGTTTCATTTAATGTCTATTTTAAGTCCTGTTGATAAAGATTTAGCGGTTGTATATTCACCATTAATGCCGATAAAATTTAGAAATGAATTACTAAAAAGAGGCTTTCAATTGATAGAAGTTCCGGAAGCAGAATTTGACTCTATGGGATGTAACGTATTGGCAATAGCACCAGGAGAATGTGTGATGGTTGAAGGAAATCCAATCACAAAGGCTCTATTAGAAAAGGCGGGTTGTAAGGTGACCACATATTTAGGAAAAGAGATTAGCGTAAAAGGAGGCGGTGGACCAACATGTTTAACTAGGCCATTGGTAAGAATCGGTTAATTTTATTCTTAAAAAAGCAACTCTTTTATGTAAGTTTGTAACGATGAAGTTTACGTTAGGAAAAAAAGAACGCTTAAAAAGCAGAAAATTGATTGGAAGACTCTA
>TARA_B110000238_G_scaffold42022_1_pt1 | contig 14934 bp, 13 predicted proteins | sample TARA_B110000238 | Tara Oceans TARA_B110000238 (sample SAMEA4397569) | marine metagenome | biome: Polar Biome; feature: [SRF] surface water layer (ENVO:00010504); material: water (ENVO:00002006), including particulate matter (ENVO:01000060) such as... | depth 5 m | reverse complement strand
CAGGGGAAGAGTGCAAACTCTTCCCCTGTCTTGTTTTAGATGGAGAATAATATGGATCACCTCAAGCAACTGGTCACCGATGGCTTAAACGCTGTGGCTCAAGCGGCAGATGAAGCAGCCCTTGACCACGTTCGGGTTCAGTACTTAGGTAAAAAGGGCGAACTGACACAACAACTCAAAAGCCTAGGCCAGCTGTCGGCACAAGAGCGCCCTGCAGCAGGTGCGAAGATCAATGAAGCCAAACAGCAAGTGCAAGACGCTATTACCGTAAAGCGCACTATGATGGCTGCTAATGCCCTTAGCAAGCAACTTGCAGTAGAAAGCATTGATGTCACACTACCTGGGCGTGGCCAAGATTTTGGAGGCCTACACCCTGTCACCATGACCATCGAACGGATTCAAAACTTCTTCGCTCAAATTGGTTTTTCTGTAGCCCAAGGCCCAGAAATTGAAGATGACTACCACAATTTTGAAGCACTCAATATTCCTGCTCATCACCCGGCGCGAGCTATGCATGACACGTTCTATTTTGGTGATGGCACCTTACTTCGTACCCACACATCAGGTGTACAAGTGAGAACTATGGAAAAGCAACAGCCGCCGATCCGCATTATTTGTCCTGGCCGCGTTTATCGGTGTGATTCCGACCAAACCCACTCGCCCATGTTCCACCAGATAGAAGGCTTGCTAGTAGATGACAATATTAGTTTTGCAGACTTAAAAGGTATTCTGCATAACTTCCTCAACGTCTTCTTCGAACGTGACCTTCAAGTGCGCTTTCGCCCCTCATACTTTCCCTTTACAGAGCCCTCCATAGAAGTAGATATCGGTTACCTAGGTGAAGATGGTGAACAAAAGTGGCTGGAAGTATTGGGTTGTGGCATGGTTCATCCTAAAGTATTCGAACACTCAGGCATCGACACTGAAAAATACACTGGTTTTGCCTTTGGTATGGGAGTAGAGCGCTTGGCTATGTTGCGTTACGGCGTTAAAGACTTACGGATGTTCTTTGAAAATGACCTACGCTTTTTGGCCCAATTTAGTTAATCTTTGATCGAGAGATAGACATGAAATTTAGTGAACAATGGCTTCGTGAATGGGTTAACCCAGCATTAAGCAGTGATGAATTGATAGCTCAAATCACTCTAGCTGGCCTAGAAGTGGATGATGTAGAGTCTGCCGCTGGCGAATTTAGTGGCGTCATCGTAGGCGAAATTATGAGTGCGCAGCAGCACCCAAATGCTGACAAACTGCGTGTGTGTCAGGTTAGTGATGGTGCTACAGAAATTCAAGTAGTGTGTGGTGCACCCAATGCCCGTGTGGGCATTAAAGTTGCGTTTGCCACAGTGGGCGCAGTATTGCCTGGCAATTTCAAAATTAAAAAAGCAAAGCTACGCCAAGAAGAATCTTTTGGTATGCTATGTTCAGCTGCAGAGCTAGAGATTAGTGACGAAAACGAGGGCATCATGGAGTTGGCAGCTGATGCACCCATAGGCACTGATGTTCGTGAGTATCTCAACCTTAATGACAAAATAATTGATGTAGACCTAACCCCCAATCGTGGTGACTGCTTAAGTATAGCTGGCCTTGCGCGGGAAGTGGGAGTGCTTAATTCACTGGATGTAACAGCCCCAGAACACCCAGAATTAGCACCTCAGGTAGACGATGTCTTTCCTGTTAAGGTGAGTGCTCCAGAGCACTGCCCACGGTTTTTAGGTCGGGTGTTAAATAACATTGATATTACTCAATCTTCGCCATTGTGGTTACAAGAAAAATTGCGCCGTTGTGACCTTCGTAGTATCGACCCCGTAGTAGATGTAACCAACTATATTTTGCTAGAAATGGGCCAGCCCATGCATGCCTATGACTTGGACAAGGTCAATGGCTCTATCATCGTGCGCATGGCAAGCCAAGGTGAAAGCCTAACTTTGCTTGACGGTCAAAAAGTTGAACTGACGAATGAGACCTTAGTGATTGCTGATAACGAGGGTGTATTGGGCATGGCGGGCATTATGGGTGGCGCCGATACAGGAGTGGGTGAAGGCACTCACAATGTATTCTTGGAAGCCGCTTTTTTCAACCCGATTAGTATTGCTGGTAAAGCCCGTAGTTATGGATTACACACGGATGCATCTCACCGCTTTGAGCGTGGCGTAGATTATGATCTACAGCGAAAAGCCATAGACCGAGCAACCATGTTGTTGCAAAGTATTGTTGGTGGTGAGGCAGGCCCTATTGTAGAGCAAGTTTCGGCAGAACACTTACCAAGCCTTAGTAAAGTGACACTGCGTAAAGCGCGCTTAGAATCGTTGTTAGCTTATAAAATTCCTCATCAAAAGGTGCTTGATATTCTTACGCGTCTTGGCCTTACCTTAGTTTCATCAGATGATCACGGTTGGACTTTCACCGCACCATCGTGGCGTTTTGATATCGCTATAGAAGCAGACCTTGTGGAAGAGGTGGCGCGGGTCTATGGCTACAACAATTTGCCTAGTACTAATCCTGTGGCAACGATGGAAATCCCAAGTAAATCAGAAGTAGAGCGTCCTCTATCTGTTTTGCGTCGGCATATGGTGAGCTGTGGATATCAAGAAGCGATTACCTATAGCATGGTAGAACCCGGCTTGTTGGCCAAGTTTGATGATCAAAACAAGCCAGTGGAACTGCTTAACCCCATTTCTGCTGACATGGCGGTAATGCGCACAAGCTTATGGCCTGGTTTAGTAAAGGCACTGCAGCATAATCAAAACCGCCAACAATCACGTGTGCGCTTATTTGAAACGGGCCAGCGCTTTATTCCTAGTAAGCAAGGCTTGCAGCAGCAAGATGTGTTTGCAGGTTTAATCTATGGCTCACGACATCCAGAAAGCTGGCATGGCAAAGCTGAACAGGTTGATTACTTCGATGCAAAAGGTGACCTTGAATCTTTACTTGAAATTAGTGGCCAAAGGTTCTCCTTTGAAGCTGAAGAGCACTTAGCCTTGCATCCAGGACAAAGTGCTGCTGTCCAATTAGCTGACAAAACCATAGGCTACATTGGCGCAATGCATCCAGGCCTTGTTAAAGACCTAGGCCTAGACGGCCCAGTGTTTATGTTTGAGGTGGACCTAGCGTCGATTAGCATGGGAATGCTCCCTGCTTATGAGACCTTATCTAAGTTTCCAGAAATGCGCCGTGACTTAGCCATTGTATTGGATCAGAAAACCAGTGTCGCTAAAGTGACTCAGAACATTGAATCCAGTGCTGGTGAATGGCTTAAGTCGGTGCGGTTATTTGATGTTTACCAAGGCCAAGGCATTGAAAATGGACAAAAAAGTCTTGCTTTAGGCTTGACGTGGCAGCACCCAGAGCGCACTCTTACTGATGATGAAGTAAACCAATGGGTCGAACAGGTGGTTAAACACCTATCTCAACACGCTGGTGCGAGCTTAAGAGGCTAAAAAATACCCCGTTAGTTATAGCTAACAGGGGGTTATTAAGCTTGGTAAGCTAAATAATTATAAATAACAGGCGAGGACCCAGCTATGGGATCACTGACCAAAGCCGATATGGCAGAACGTCTTAGTAGTGAACAAAAGCTTAGTAAACGCGATGCAAAAGACATGGTAGAAGCCTTTTTTGAAGAAGTGTCTTCCAGTCTCATAAGCAATGAACAGGTTAAATTATCTGGTTTTGGTAATTTTGACCTACGTGATAAACGCTCCAGGCCTGGACGAAACCCAAAAACAGGCGAAGAAGTGGCTATTTCAGCACGGCGAGTGGTCACTTTTAGGCCTGGTCAAAAGCTTAAAGACCGTGTTGAGGCAGAAAACTAGCCTGTGTCTTTAATTACATCAAAGACTTGATTTAATTCTATATTGTTGATGAATTCAAGGCTGCTTTGCTTCCAAAGTGGCAACGATTCTAGTAACATACCGCCTCTGTTGGGTTGCCTTAAAGCAACTACAGCAGCGGTGTCGGGGCGTGGCGCAGTTTGGTAGCGCACCTGCCTGGGGGGCAGGGGGTCGTAGGTTCAAATCCTGCCGTCCCGACCAATTATTTTTTGAAAAAGACATCAAATGATGTCTTTTTTTTGTTTTAGAAGTTGTAATTAAAGGGTTTGGCTTAGGGCTTAATAGAGCGCAAAACTTAGCCCAGTTAATGGGTGGTGAAATCACTTGTACCAGTAGTGTGGGGCTTGGCTCTAAGTTTGAAATATTAGTGTACTTATCGCGCCAGTAGGCAAGCCATCCTGGCCATGAAACTAGCGGGTTTAACCGCTATCCCTAGCTACAGTATATTGATGATTGTTTTTGAAGATCGGTTATCTGAATAGCTAGCCTATGCCATCAACGGCCATATTTGTATAACGTCTTTTTCTCGGCAGCGTCTTTAAAAACCACAATGTTACCAATGGAATGGCCGTTTATATTCTGCTCTAGCGCATGCCCTAAATGGCTGACCTAAGTACTGATCTTACCGCGCTTAGATCAACCGCCCTATTAGCTTAGCTCAGCGTAACTAAGCTCACCGTATACGTGTCTGTGTAGGTACCTTCCAAAAGATCTGGGTCTGAATCCCAGCTGATGGTTAGATTGAAGGTGTAGTCCACTGTTGCCGTGGTGGCGGTGCCTGGCTCTGTTCTAAAAAGCACAACGCCAGAGGTAATGTCCTTTGCTACGGCGGCAGGATCTGTTAAACCTGCACCAAGGGTGCCACCGGTTTTAACCATCTTAAGGTTAGAGTAAAGGATTTCGTTACCCACACCACCACCACTACCGACCCGCTTCAGCTTGCCACTATTACTAGAGAACACCGTTAAACCCCAGCCAGTAGACATGTTGTTATTGATGGTACCAGAGGCAACAACCGTATCCGTTTGGCCGGTCTTCGCAACAACGGTAATGCTAGAAAAAGCGGTGTAACTAATATCGTTGATTTCTGAGACAGAGCCACCTACGGTGCCGGCCAATGCAGAAGTTGAAGCGCCCAGCGTGAGCATGGACACAGCTAATATATTGAATGTAGACTTTTTTAAATTTCCCCTCATGTCTTTACCTGTATTCATTTATTTATCTATAAATGATGCTTCATATTAATATAAATGTATATGCGTGTTATGTATAAATGATGCTTCATATTAATATAAATGTATATGCGTAAATCTACACACAGATCTAACAGATATATAACAAATTTCTTTATACTATTTATCACATTATTAGTAAATACGTAGATTAACCCACCACCAAAAATAAAACAAATTAATAATATAAACTGGGTAAAATAGCGTATATATATTTAATGATATTGCGTATATCGTTCGTCGTGAGCTAATTGATTTATATAACTTTGATAATACTTATATAAGCACTTAGTCAATCAAAGCACAACAATATCCAAAAGGAAGTAATATTATGAATAACCTAATTAAAAAATCTGCCCTTAACTTAGCCGTAGCCTCAGCATTAACTCTAGGCGTTGCAACTTCTGCATTGGCCGCTACTGTAGGCGGCAGTATTGCCCAAATCAATGAACAAACTCAAACGTTTGTTACCGGCATTGCCGTCGTTGCGGCTGTCGGCCAAAACGACACTGTAATTTTATCCGGCACCATTAACAACAACATGGCCGCGGGCTGGAATTTGAAAGTTGACTCTGCCAACAGCGGCATACTTAAGCGAGGTTTAGGTGGCGTTGGCAACCAAATCAATTACGGTTCAATCAAGTTGGTCCAGACTGGCGGCATTTTGGGTAACGGTCTTACCAACCCTACTACTAGTGACCAGGATGTGAGCTCAGGCTCTACCACTTTCGTCACTACTACCGCCGCTACTAGCGCAACAGTAGGTTACGCCTATGATCTTCAGATCTCTTGGGCTGCAGACACTGCGTTGCTAGAAGGCTCTTACACAGACGCGATTACCGTAGTTTTATCTACAGACGCATAAGTTAGCCTGCGTGGTAAGTGGCTCAAAGGATTGGGCTATTAATCGCATGAGCTGTCTTAGGGCAGTTTATGCGAAATTTGAAGAGCCATTGTTCCATCCCTGGCAATGGCTCTTCAAATTTCGTTTTAACTTTTCTTAGCAAGGTAATTGACGATTTCATTATCTCCTGAAACAACTAGCTCCTTACGGAAACGACTCAATGAAACATTGGATTCTATACTGTAAAACCTTACTTGCAATTTGTGTTTTTATACCATTACAGGCCTCTGCTTACAATGTTTCTCCTAGCATTGTCACCTTGTATAGTATAGGTAGTGCTTCTAGCACCTTCTTCCGCATAGACAACAGGGGCCCAAAGCCCACCGCGGTAGAATTTCAAATTCTCGAGCACAGCAAGGACATACATGGAAAACCTATCAAAGGCGAAGATGCAGGCGACGACTTTGTTATTTATCCTAGCCAGGTAGTGCTGATGCCAGGTGATGAAACTAGCGTTCAAGTACTGTGGATAGGAGACTCTCACTTGGAGAGAGAGCGCGCATACACTTTTTTAGCACGTGAAGTTGCCATCCCTAAAGACGCATCGGAACAAGTAGGCAATGAATCTGGCATGCGCTTGGATATTACCGTTTTAATGAATTATGAAGGCCGAGTTTATGTTACCCCACCGGGCACCAAACCCAACCTAGTGCTAGAGGCTGTGAACCAAAACCCAGTAGTTGAGTCGCCCTCTATGATTGAAGTTATTGTGGCCAACCACGGCAGTGCCCACAAATCACTGATAAATATTTCTTTGATTTTTGAACCCCTTGACGCCAACGGCACTGTGCTAAAAGATAAAACCATCAGCCTAGCCTCCAGCGAAGTCCCTGCTATGCGAGCACACCTTCTTGCTGGTTCTAAACGACGCTTGCTCATTCCGCGGCCTGCGGGCTTGCCACTGGGAAAATTTAATCTACTCCTGTCAGAATAAGCACACAGCAATGCACACGCCATTTAAACGGAGAATTCTTCTGTTCATTGGTATGGTGACCTTTCTCTGCCCAGTGGCATCGATATCCGCAGATGAGAACAGTCCGCGGCCCTCTACAAAGACTCGCGATGAGCTATTTTTACAAATATTCAAGCGCTCCGCCCCCGACATCCCCATTAACAGCTACATTTTCATCGATATTAACGGCGGAGCGCAACAAAAGGTTAAGGCCGTTTTGTCGGCAGACGAATATAGTATTCTTTTACACGCAAAATCTGTTTTTGCAGCCTTGTCTCAACAATCATTATTGCCCGATGTCCTGCGCCGCCTAGAGGCACAAATTGACGCTGACGGCTGGATCAGCCGCGCTGCGTTAGAGCAACAAGGTCTGTTAACGTCATTCAATCTATCTGAGTTTTCACTTACCGTGAGTATGTCGCCAAAGATGCGACAAAGGCAAATAACTTATCTAACTGCCCCCATGATCGCCCCATCCTCTGTGGCCGCAATTCATCCTTCCCCAGTATCAGCCTACGTCAATTTAGACCTTAAAAGTGTGGTTAGCAACACAGAAACTGCAGGTAAAGCGACTAACGATAGCGTTACCGGATTTTCCACCACGGGGGCCATAAACGTAATGGGCGTGGTGCTAGAGAGCTCTGCATTGGGCCGTATTGACAGTGAAAATTCTTTAGAGAGAGGCGACATACGCCTTATTTATGACCAACCTCAACACGCACTCAGGTACACTTTTGGCGACCTACGCTATTCTTCAATGGGTTATCAAAATGCGCTAACCGTAGGAGGCGTAAGCGTTGCTAAAGACTTTTCACTACAACCCCATAAGCCTTCTTATCGCACCGATTATTATGATTTTTACCTAGAACGTGAAGCTACTGTACAAGTGTGGGTTAAAGAGTCCCTCGTGAGCACCTTGCAGCTACCTGCAGGCTCTCACGACATACGTGGGTTTACCCCATCTATTGGCCAGAATGACATCCAACTACACATAGAAGACTCTGCAGGCCGTAAAGAAGTGCTTGAGTTCTCCTATCTGTTTAATCCAATCCTACTACAAAAGGGTAGAAATAAGTTCTCTTACAACGCTGGTTTTCGGCGTGTGCGCAAAAATGACACCTACCAGTATGACGTAAACAAACCCGTTGTTGCGGCATCTTACCTACTAGGCTATACCGACAATCACACCCTAGGTGGCTATGCACAGGTAGATGATGTAATGACATTATTAGGCGGCCAAACTATCCATGCTAATCGATTCGGGCTTATTCAGCTGGACATGGCTGCTAGCCGCAATGCCGATAGCCAATACGGCCTGGCGGCCAAGATGGCTTGGAGTGGAACCTTTGGCGGCAAGCTGGGTAAAAATATTCAATCGTACTTAGGCCTAGAGTATTTAGGTAAAAATTTCGGTGCGCTCAACGATGCTTCTGCAACAGAAAAAGATGCTATCAACTTTAATGCCGCCCTAGCTTTCCCTCTAGGTAATGCTGTTAATGCACAGATCAGAGGCAGCTACACCCCCACCCGTGTCTCCAATAAAGTTGACGCGCATCTTGTGGATGTCACTATTACCAGAAGGTGGGGTAAATACCTTTCCACCCGCGCCGCTCTAAGGCGCTTGGGCTCTGATAAAAACATAACAAAAACTCAGCTGCTATTTGGCATTAGCTTCAATCGCTCCAGCGGTGCTAGCAATGTCTATATAAGAAAGGAGATGGAAAGCAATACGCTAGTTTCTGGGTGGGATTCGGGGCGCCCAAGTAATTCCTCAGGACCTTACGGATTTGCCACCACTAGACTGAAGTCTGGCAATGTGGAACACCGAGCTGGCGCCGGATACTGGGGCAATCAGGCCCGTGCAGAGGTGTCACATACACGCACAGCGGTGGACCAAACCACCGGTAGACTTGTGCGTGAAAAAACGGCAATACACCTTCAAAGCACACTGGTATTTGCCGACAATACGTTTGCTTTGTCTCGCCCAGTGGTTGGAAGTTTCGCCATTGTTAAAGGCACAAAGGGCCTTAAAGGTGTCCAATTGAAAGTGAACCCAGATGGCCAAGGGGGAAGCAGCGCCTTGTCTAATGTGATCAGCCCTGCAGTGCTAGTTAATATCCCAAGCTATCGCCTGAAAGACCTGTCGATTTTACCGGTTAAACCACCGTTCGGCGCAACGCCCGATAAAATGACGTATCCTCTTGCAGCCACTTACAAAAGCGGCTTTCTACTGGAGGTTGGCAAGGCGCGGAGTATTGTGGGGCTAGGTACGCTGGTTGATGACCAAGGACAACCCCTTGAAAATTTGCCAATTGAGATAAAGCGCGTGGATGATAGCAACGAGAAAATTGTAACATCCACAACCAGTCGACGAGGCCGTTTTCAAATGCTCGACATTCAGCCTGGCTGGTATGAAATCCGCCCTTTATCTAGTTCACCGCTAGGCATTGTGGTTGTAGAAATTCAACAAACACAAAATAATGTTTACCGACTGGGTAAAGTCACTATGCCAAAACTACCATAACAATTGCCATTTATAATGTGGCTAAAAGGGGGATTGCAGCCTAACAATTAATTCGGCTTGGATATTCATAACAAATGGGCCGCCACGGGCTCTTTTATGACTTGGTCGGTGATCAATAAAACAACGTGACTGCGAAGGGCTTTGCCAGTTCACCGCTGCGCACTAGCTCGGCATTTGGGCAAGCTGTATTTGCCCTTTAATCACTAACACCAACACTTGAGTAACTACAGAAGCTCAATCAGGCTAAAAGTAGAGCAGTCGTTTTTGGTAGCCATGAAGTTGTATTAGCAATAGAAATATTTTGGCGTGAGCACGGCGTTCTTGATACTGAAGAGGCACGTTATGCGTTTACATCAATAGTATCTGGAATGTGTAAAGATTTATCTGGTAAAAAATCATTACCTATAGATCTGTTAAAGGGGCATTGTTCCAAGTTTGAAATATTAATGTACTTACAGCGCCAGTAGGCAAGCCCTCCTGGCCATGAAACTAGCGGGTTTAACCGCTATCCCTAGCTACAGTATATTGATGCTCTACCCATGACAGACCCTTATGCGAATATTCGACTAAGCGGCCAAGCCTACCTGCGCAGTATCCTTCATCCCTGAAGTTAATAACGCTATACAACGGTACCTCAACTGTGTGATAAAGGTTTGACGATAGCCCCATCTTATTGGCCTTTTCGATAATGGCATTAGGTGATTTTCCAAGCAGCGATGCAATGGCAGCGCTGGGTATCTTACCGTGCTGTTCACGCAATAGCGCAGTTTGGTTATAGTTCCAAGCCATTCCATTAATCTCCATTATATATTAGTGTTGCACAACTAAATTACCCAGTCGGGTGATATCCTGCTCACTCTCTAGTGCCTCTACGGCGACACTTATTTCATAGTGACCAGGCTTAATTTCTGGCATTTGAAAACGGCCACTTTGCCTGGTAACCGGTTGCACAACTTTTTTTATCTAAGTTATCTACGTCTTTTATGTGGCAGATTTCAATCGGCATGTTGGCCAGAGGTGTCTGTTGATGTTCTACCAAGCTGCCAATTGCGAAGCTAGTCCGCTCCTTTCCAAGTTCCAATAGAAAACCACTCTTATATGTACTGAGGAGGGAAAAGTTAATTTTTTCAGGCCTTACGCCTGGGGGTGGATTTATTGGTTCAATGGTCATGCTTCGTAACTGATAATCTGGCATATCAACAAGTACGGCGGGGCTGATCCAGCTCAACTGTGCCTTGCCATTGTCACTGCCATATGGGTCAATTTTCTACCTATCATTAATTGAATGGTACACATAAATTAATTGAGAATTAATGGTACATAATAATTAATTTAATATATATGGGGTCTTTTACCTATAAATAACACTATGTATTTTTTTTGGTAGGTATAGAAGGATTTTATATTTTAATAAAATACATTAAATTTAGTAAATTATTATAAAAATAAAACTGAAAGTATTTTTTAGTTATATATAAAATATAATCCGCGCCTTGATTATATTTATTTAAGAAGATTTTTGTTTTTTTAATTAATGGGCAGGTATGCCTAGGTATAAAAAATAGACTTACACAGTTATTAATCAACAGGAACCACAAGTAAGGTGATGGTGTCTGTGCCTCCCAGCATGGATAGGTCTGCAGGACAGCTGACTTGGAGTTCGAACTTGTAATCCACTGTTGCAGTTGTGGCTACCCCGGTATCAAGTAGCTCATTGGGTTAATAGCTGGGTAAACCTAGTTGGTTAGCATACTCAACCATTTCAATTGCGTTCGGAGTATTAAGCTTAGCAATAACCTCAGCACGATGTTTTTCTGCAGTACGTGGGCTTATATTCAACACGTTAGCGATACCTTTTGCGGTTTCACCATTAACCAAAAGCTTCAACACTTGCCGCTGCCGGCGAGTTAGGCCCATATTAGGAGTGTCATTTTCTGTGCTTGAGTCTATTAGACCGCTGGAAACTACAAATTCTTGGTCGCCCTCTAATACGTCTAGAATGGCGTTCATGAGTTCCTGACGGGAGCCGCTTTTAAGTGCGTAACCATCTGCACCTGCTGTTCTGGCTTGAGCAATACCAGAACCATCTTCATAGCTAGTAAGCATGAGGATTTTAATTTCTGGCCACTTCTGTTTAAACATATAGGCTGTTTCGTAGCCATTAACATTTGGCATGTTTATGTCTAGTAGTACTAAGTCTGGCTGTTCATGTTTAAGGGTAGATAACGATTCCTCATAGCCTTTGGCCATACCCAATACATGAATGCCTTGTTCAGCACCACGAGATGCAATCAAGTCTGAAATAGCGTCAAGTATAAGCTCCTGATCATCTATCAAAAAAACTTTTGCCTGAACCATAGGTAAATTCCCTTTACTAAAAACACTAAAACTGAAGTATGGTAACGAAAATTACTAATTACTTGCTAAGTAGCTTACTGTGCTATAGCGAAGGACTTTTTAATTTATAAGCCTATTTTAGCTAGACTGATAAGACTTAACAATGGGTATAAATGCCCATGGTAATCCCCCGATAAATAACCATTAAGGTTGGTCAGAAAACCATAATCGATAACCTATTAGTTGTTGATCAGCTTGTATAAGTAACGAGTTGATTGCCTCAGTATCGTAGGGCTCACTGATTAGATTTTTTTGAATTCTCAATACTGTTTGTGATAATTCATTGGCACCAAATAAACCAGCATTGCCTACACATTTATGTAATTCGTGACTCAGTGCTTTGAAATTACGCGCGGTTAAGTAATCTGTGCACAATCGTACGGTAGCAATATTTTGGTTTACAAAATCATCAAACAGATGCATTAATACGGGGTCGGTATTAGGCCGTAAAGGCGAAGATGTGCAGCGGCTATTTATGTCTAGCGCTTGACTGATGGCATTGATAAGTTGCATTTGAGTAAACGGCTTAGGGAGTAATTGGCCGATACCCACCGATTGAGCTTGATCGCTCAGACCAGACCAATTATCTGCCGTATGCATTACAATTGGACAAATAGGGCTGCCAGTCTGATGTTCATAACTTCTAATGTTTTGGCTAACCACAAGTCCATTGATATCGGGTAGCCTGTAGTCCATTAATATTAAGTCTACGCCATGTTCTTTGAAGTGCTCTATTGCAGAGGTGCCTGTATCACAAATGCTTATGTTAGCTCCTGTCTTTTCAAGGAACGTGGTGATAACGTTCTGGTTAATGGAGGAATCTTCTACCAACAATATATTGATGCCTGTGAAGGAGTCTAGGGCACGCTCTGCAGTTTCGGGCACGTCCGTAATATTACGTTGGTCTATATCTGACGCATTGACGGTGGGTAAGGGTAGTGTAAGAGAAAAATGACTGCCGTGGCCTAAATGAGAAGTGACTATGATCGACCCGCCCATCGCTTTAGTGAGGCCCTCAGAAATAGCCAACCCTAGCCCAGTTCCTACGCAGTTATCTTTGGCGACAGGCAATGCAGAAGCATTTATCTGGGTTTGGTGTTGATAATAAGGTAAAAAAATGTGCTCAAGCTGAGCGTGTTCAATACCACAGCCAGTATCTGAAACTTCAAATGTGATGAGGTTGCTCTGGCCATTTTTGCGGCCCTTGCTGTGATTTTCTGTTGGTGTAGGTTGACTAGAGCTGATGATTAGGCGCACTTTACCATGCTCGGTGAATTTAATGGCGTTGCCAATAAGGTTGGTGAGAACCTGCTTTACGCGAGGCATATCACCCAATAACCATTCGCCCACGTGGGCCTCCACCTGAATAGAAAAAGAGATATTTTTTTGTTTGGCTGATAATAAAAATAAGCCGCTCAGATCGTGCATTAAAGTATGGACGGAGAAAGCTTCATGCTGGAGTACTATTAAATTTTCATCTATTTTAGAAAAATCTAACACCTCGTCTATCAGTCCTGCAAGTTGCTGGCTTGCTGAGCTCAAGTGAATTAACTGTTGCTCTTGTTCGGTGGCTGATGGCTTACGTTGTAACATTTCCACCATACCTAATATGCCGTTAAGTGGCGTGCGCATTTCATGGTTTATGGTGGTGAAAAATTGCCCCCTTGCGTGGCTGGCTTGTTCTGCAAGTGCGGTGGCCTGTTGTAGCTCAAGCGTACGCTCATTAACGGTTTTTTCTAGCACTACTTGTGCTTCTTTGGCAACCTGCAATAGGGCCAAATTGGCCGTATGCCTATACTCATTTAAGGTGAGTACTCGTCTAAATAAGACCGCTGAAAAAATATCATTTCGATGAGTGCTCCAAGCAGAGAAGCATGATCAGTGAAGAGGTTGCTAGGTATTAGGCCCATATTCGATAAACTAACAATCACCGTTCCAGATAAGAAGATCGCCAGACCTATAGCTAATAATCTACCCGATGTGTTGCCAGCAATAGCGGTATAAACCGTCACACAAAGTAAGAATACAGCAGTTGGAATGAAAATGACGATGGAGTAGTAGTTTATGTCATACCAAGTAAAGCCCGCAGTGATGAGCGCGAAAATACAGATTATGTTAAGAATTACATTGAACCAAGGCAGAGTACGCATAGGGTCTAATGCTTTACCAATAAATAACGTCAAGAAGATGATGGTAGCATTGTAAATTAAGTACAACATACTACGGTCTATAATAGGCAACTCAAAAAACAGGTCGAGTAGGTTATTAAATGTCACAGTGAGCACTAGGCCAACACTATAGGCGCTGTAATATAAATACATGCTATCTCTAACTGAGAAGTACATGAGTATATTGACGAGCAATAAAATCAGCGATGGGCTAATAAACATTTTAACTAGGGTGATATGCCCCAGATCAAAAAGGTAGCTGTCTTGTGCCTCTCCAATCTTAATGTCTATCCTGAAAAGTTTTATTCTGCTGTAAACCTGTAAGTAATAGGTTTGCTCCTGATGAGGCGCAAGGGAAAGGTTAAAGGCAGGGGAGATGGTTCTTACAGATCGTTGCTTTGACGGTATAGTTGTACCATTGAGCAGGCTTACCCAGTTACTCTGTGGTTGCTGTTGGTAGTGCAAATTAACGATGAGTGGTAAGGCTGTTTAATATAAATGCTAGGCCTAATAGTTTGGTCAGTGGTGTTTTTTAGAGTAACTGCAAACCAGTGGTAGGCCCCTTGTATGGGCACAGTAAAATTTTCGTCTATAAGTTCACCTGACTCCCTCGACATAAGGGCCGCCTTAGCCTCTGATGGTGTCGCCAACTTGCTAGTATCAGCCCAGTACGATGTGAGTAAACTTTGTGATTCAATAGTGTTACTCAAGTCAACTTGAGGTATTGCACTGCCCCATGAAGAACTAGGAACTAAGATGAATAAAACTACTAAAAATCGCATCCATGGAACATAAGTAGTGTAAGAGAGAAGCATAATTCCGTCTGCCATCAAGTGCCAGTTGAAACGCGACAACCCTATGGCTGAGGGCTAGAGTCAAGCAATACAGGTTTATGGGTGATAGTTCCTATGTCTGGACTATGCC
>TARA_B110000238_G_scaffold63090_1_pt1 | contig 14943 bp, 14 predicted proteins | sample TARA_B110000238 | Tara Oceans TARA_B110000238 (sample SAMEA4397569) | marine metagenome | biome: Polar Biome; feature: [SRF] surface water layer (ENVO:00010504); material: water (ENVO:00002006), including particulate matter (ENVO:01000060) such as... | depth 5 m | reverse complement strand
ATGGAATTCAATAGAAATTTAAAAAAGTAAAGTGTAGAAGAATCATCTATGGGTGTATATTGATTAAAGTTTATTCTGATCAAGCCAGTTATGCCCTCAAATTTATAAAATTTTAAAATTAAAAAGCATTAAGCGACAACAGCAAATAGTTTGTCATGCCATGGGAATTTTAAATGCGCGTTTAGCGCACACAACAAAATCCGTTTAGAAATAATTTCTAAACGGATTTTTGTGCATAACAAGTTGTCAGTACGAGTGATTTTTTTTTTGAAAATTGTATCGAGAACTTTTTATGACAATTACTTTATTTGTGTACCAAAACACATTCACCTTTTTCAATTAAAAGAATTGCTTGTTTGTATTTTACTTCTTTTTCTTCACCACTCATTACATTTTTAATAGTAACACGTTCATTTCTACCAATTTTTGGTTGTTCCCTTACAACAGTTTCAACAGGTTCAGATTGTGGTTGACGCGAATTTTTAATAGCTTGTTCACTCGAATTCTGAACATCAGCTTTACTCGCGTTTAAACGTTCTTTTTTATGGTCTCTAGCTTCAGAGATTTGAGATCTATTTTGAACAGGTAACTCTCCTTTAAATAAGAAAGATAAAACCTCTTTATTAATTTCATCAACCGTTTTCTTGAACAGTTCAAAAGCTTCAAACTTATAGATTAATAAAGGATCTTTTTGTTCATAAGATGCATTTTGTACAGACTGTTTTAGCTCATCCATTTTACGTAAATGCTCTTTCCAGTTTTCATCAATAATTGCTAAAGTGATGTTCTTCTCAAAATCTGTAACCAAACTTTTACCTTCACTTTCATATGCTTCCTTTAAATTGGTAACCACCTGTAACGATTTACTACCATCCGTAAAAGGAACTACAATTCTTTCGTAGCGATCACCTTCATTTTCAAAAACATCTTTAATCACAGGAAAAGCTAAAACAGCATTTCTTTCAATTTTGTTTTTGTAATGTTCAGTAACAATATCATATAATTTATCAGCTAACTCTTTTTCAGACATTTTTTCAAATTCGTCTTTAGAAAAAGGAGATGTCATTGATGAGAATTTAATCAGCTCAAATTCAAAATTCTGAAAATCTTTTGCACCTTTATTCGCGTTGATGATAGATTCGCAAGTGTCATAAATCATGTTTGCAATATCTACCTGTAAACGTTTTCCGTCTAAAGCATTACGTCTTCTTTTGTAAACAAACTCACGTTGAGAGTTCATAATATCATCATACTCCAACAAACGCTTTCTGATTCCGAAGTTATTTTCCTCAACTTTCTTTTGAGCTCTTTCAATAGATTTGGAAATCATAGAATGCTGAATAACTTCACCTTCTTTTAAGCCCATTCTATCCATCATTTTGGCAATTCTGTCAGAACCAAACAAACGCATTAAGTTATCATCTAAAGCCACGTAAAATTGGGTGGAACCAACATCACCTTGTCTACCAGCACGGCCTCTTAATTGTCTATCAACTCTTCTAGAATCATGTCTTTCTGTACCGATAATTGCTAAACCACCAGCTTCTTTTACTGCTGGAGATAATTTAATATCAGTTCCACGACCAGCCATGTTTGTAGCAATCGTTACAATTCCAGATTTACCCGCTTCCGCAACTACATCTGCTTCTCGCTTGTGTAATTTTGCGTTCAAAATATTATGAGGAATCTTGCGCATTTGTAACATTCTGCCTAATAATTCTGATATTTCGACAGAAGTTGTTCCTACTAAAACTGGACGCTCTTCTGCAACTAATTTTACAATATCATCGATCACTGCATTATACTTTTCACGAGCAGTTTTATAAACTAAATCTTCTTTATCATCTCTTTGAATAGGTTTATTCGTAGGGATTTCTACAACATCTAATTTGTAGATTTCCCATAATTCACCTGCTTCTGTAATCGCAGTTCCTGTCATTCCAGAAAGTTTACGATACATTCTAAAGTAATTCTGTAATGTTACGGTTGCAAAAGTTTGTGTTGCATCTTCAATTTTACAATTTTCTTTTGCTTCAATTGCTTGATGTAAGCCATCAGAATAACGACGACCATCCATGATACGTCCGGTTTGTTCATCAACAATCATTACTTTGTTTTCCATCACCACGTATTCAACATCTTTTTCAAAAACAGTGTATGCTTTTAAAAGTTGATTCATAGTATGAATGCGTTCACTTTTGATGCTGAAATCTTTGTATAATTCATCTTTTTGTGACGCTTTTTCTTCTTTTGAAGATTCAGCAGCATCTATTTGACCAATTTTTACACCAATATCTGGTAAAACAAAGAAACTATCATTATTAGTTTTGTCTGATAAATGTGCAATTCCTTTATCTGTTAAATCAATTTGATTGTTTTTTTCTTCAACAACAAACCATAAATCCTCATCGACCTCTGGCATCAACTTGTTGTTGTCTGCCATATAAGTATTTTCTGTTTTTTGAAGAATTTGTTTTGTGCCTTCTAGCGATAAAAATTTGATTAAAGCTTTGTTTTTAGGTAAACCCCTATACACTCTTAACAACAAGAAACCACCATCTTTCGTGTTTCCATTTGCCAATAATTTTTTGGCTTCTGCTAAAACGCTTACCAAATGTAGTTTTTGTAAAGAAACTAGATCTGCCACTAAAGGTTTTAATTCAGTAAATTCGTGTCTATCTCCTTGTGGAACAGGGCCAGAAATGATTAACGGCGTTCTTGCGTCATCGATTAAAACAGAATCTACTTCATCTATAATGGCATAATTTGGAGGTCTTTGCACCAAATCATCTTTAGAACTGGCCATATTATCACGCAAATAATCGAAACCAAATTCGTTATTTGTGCCGTATGTGATATCTGCATTGTAAGCTTTTCTACGTGCATCAGAATTTGGTTGATGGTAATCGATACAATCTGTAGATAAACCATGAAACTCAAAAATAGGTCCCATCCAAGCTTTATCACGTTTTGCTAAATAATCATTTACTGTCACTAAATGCACCCCATTTCCTGTCAATGCATTTAAGTAAACGGGTAAAGTAGAAACCAATGTTTTTCCTTCACCTGTCATCATTTCTGCAATTTTACCCTGATGTAAAACAGAACCACCAATTAATTGAACATCATAATGCACCATGTCCCAAATAACTGCTTTACCAGAAGCATCCCAGGAATTAGCCCAATATGCTTTGTTATCCTCTAAAGTAACATTATCTCTTTCAGCAGATAATTCTCTATCAAAAGGAGATGCTGTAACTTCAATTTTTTCGTTCTCTACAAAACGTTTTGCAGTTTCTTTAACAACGGCAAAAGCTTCTGGCATAATTTTTAATAAAGTTTCTTCAGAAATTGTATAGGATTCATCTTTTAAAGAATCAATTTCCGCATAAATATCTTCTTGCCTATCAATATCAGCCCCTTTAGCTTCTATTTCTAGCGCATCAATTTTATCATTAAACTCTTTTAAAGCAGTATTAATGATATCTTTGAATTCTTGCGTTTTAGCTCTTAATTCATCATGTGAAAGTTTTGAAATTGCTAATTCATACTTTCTAACATCTTCTACAACAGGTTGTAAGATTTTTAAATCTTTTTGCTGTTTATCACCCACAAAAAGTTTAATCACGGAATTTAAAATATTCATTCTATATAAGTTTTAATCAGCTAAAAATTAGCTGTATTATTTGGTTGTAAATCAGTTTATTATCAACTGGTAAAAGCAATTTTATTTGATAAACAAAAACAAAAAAAAAGCCTCTTCAGAGACTTTTCATATTTAATTATTTTGTTTAATATTCATCCTCATTCCAAAGATAATCATCTTCTGTAGGATAATCAGGCCAAATTTCAACAATTGAGTCATACGCATCACCTTCATCTTCGATATCTTGTAGATTTTCCACTACTTCTAGCGGAGACCCGGTTCTAATAGCGTAATCGATTAATTCGTCTTTGGTTGCTGGCCAAGGTGCATCTGCTAAATAAGATGCTAATTCTAATGTCCAATACATTTCTTAATATTTAATTTTGTGCAAAAATAATTTTTTTACGCAATTATGCAAGTCTTTTTTAAGAAATTTACAATGAAGATGTTATATTTTTTTTTAAAGCAATATAAATCAATATTTTAGCTTCAATAAAATTTTCATGTTTTCTTCAAAATCGATAAAAAAAGAACTTAACTATTTTTTTTAGGAATCCATTTGATTTCCTCAATCTGTAAGTCAAGGGACAATTTTCGTGCCAACACAAAAAGATAGTCAGAAAGTCGGTTCAAGTATTTTAAAATGTTTTCATTTAAAGGTTCTTCGTCATTTAATTCTACAGATAAACGTTCTGCGCGTCTGCAAACGCACCTTGCTATGTGACAGAATGACACAGCTTGATGTCCTCCAGGTAATACAAAATGAGTCATTTGTGGAAGTACAGCATCCATTTTATCAATTTCATTTTCTAAAAAAAGAATAGAAGTATCATCAATTTTAGGAATGTTTAAACGTTCTTCTCCGTTTTTCAATGTTTCTTTTTCTGGAGGCGTTGCTAACATAGCTCCTAAAGTGAATAATTCATTCTGAATTTTTAATAAAGATGCTTTTGCTTCATCACTAATTTCTTGATCCTTAATCAAACCAAGATAAGAGTTTAATTCATCTACAGTGCCGTAACTTTCTATGCGCGAATTGTATTTTTTTACTCTAGTGCCACCAAATAAGGCTGTTGTGCCGTTATCGCCAGTTTTTGTATATATTTTCATGTTATAATTTAGTTGTAAAATTGAAAGTTGCAAAGTTACAAAGTTTGAAGGTTGTTTAGATTAAGGTTAGCATAATTTAACATTCAATAATTAAATGAATAAACAAACAAAGTTTTTATACTCTTATCTTAAAATGCTCTTTTGCTTGTTCTTTTCTGAAAAAAATTAACCCGAAATGAAACAGATCTAATGTCACAGTTGCCTCTTGTAATTGAGTGATTTCTAACCAGTTTTTTACTGCTAGTTTATTTTGATGGATGTCTTTAATAATGATAAAACTATTAGGATAAATCCTTTTAATTTTTAGTATTTCATTTCTTGATAAATAATTAAAATACAATAAATTAAAGGTTTTATCTAAAGTAATACTTTTATTTTTTAAATTTATAATTATTGATGTTGGTTTGAAGTAATTAATGATTTTTTTTAAAATTTTTTCTTCTTTTTTAGAGAACCTATGATCTAAAGTAAAGTCTACTAATTTAATGTTTGAACTCCCTTTTGTGTACAAACCTTTGGTTACGAAATCATACATAAAAGGCGAATGAACTCCATGTTGATTTGTAGCTTGTAGCAAGAATTTGAAATATGAGAATTGTCTAAAAAGCATTAAAATTTATTTCCACGAATATACACTTCATCAATTAAATTAGAGCCAAAACTGTAAGGTAAAAAACCATAAGAAGGTATTTCTTTTGTAATAATAAAGTTGGCTAATTTTCCTTTTGTAATAGAGCCTACTTTTTTTTCTAAGTTCATAGCAAAAGCTCCATTAATTGTTGCTGCATTTATAGCTTCTTCGGGAGTCATTTTCATTTTTATACAAGCAGTAGCAACCACAAAATTCATGTTTCCAGAAGGTGTAGATCCAGGGTTATAATCTGTAGCCAGTGCTAAAGGTAAGTTTGCATCAATAATTTTTCTGGCTGGTGTATAAGGAATCCCTAAAAAATAAGAACAGGAGGGAAGCGCTACTGGCATGGTTTCAGAAGCTTTTAAACTTGTAATGTCTTCTTCACTTAAAACTTCTAAATGGTCTACAGAAAGCGCTTTGTGTTTTGTTGAAACTTGAATTCCGCCAATGATATTAAATTGATTTACATGCACTTTCGGAATTAAGCCATGTTTTTTTCCAGCATCTAAAATTTTGTTTGTTTCATCCACAGAGAAATAACCAACTTCACAAAAAACATCTATAAAATCAGCTAAATTTTCCTTGGCTATTTGAGGCAACATTTCTTCAATAATTAAATTAATGTACCCTTGTTTATTATTCTTAAATTCTTTTGGAATGGCATGTGCTCCTAAAAAAGTGGCTTTGATAGGAATGTTATAATTCTCTTTGAGTTTTTTGATAACTCGAAGCATTTTTAATTCAGCTTCAACCGTTAAACCATAACCCGATTTTATTTCGATAGCACCGGTTCCTAAAGCAATTACCTCTATTAATCTTTTTGCAGATTGATGATATAAATTTTCTTCTGAAGTTTCTTGTAGTTTCTTCGCTGAGTTTAAAATTCCACCACCATTATTGGCAATTTCTTCATAAGACAAACCTTTGATTCTATCTACAAATTCTTGTTCTCTATTGCCAGCGAATACGATATGTGTATGAGAATCGCACCAAGATGGAAGAATCATTTTACCTGCACAATCTTTAGTATTGTTCACTGATAGATTTGGCAATTGGTTCATCTTACCAAAATCTATGATCCTATCATTTTCAATCAATAAAAAAGCATTTTTAATAGTTGGTAAACTATTCATGGCTTTACCCGATACTTTTTTTACACTAGTATCCCTAACTTGAATGAGTTCTTTTATATTTACAAAAAGTGTTTTCATATAAGTGTAAAGATAATACAATATATAAATGTTAATAAAAAAACCGACGCAATTTACATTGGTTCAATATCGTATGTAATTATTCAGGAATTCAATCACAGCCTGCAGGCATTCGTGGTAAGTATATAGAATTTAAACCAGAATTCGTTGGAATCTCTAATTCTTCCAAAAATACTTTGTAATTTGTTACTGTGCCTAATATTTTAATTTGATTGTCTTCTGAACCTCCGAGGTTATCGATTTTTCAAATGGTAATAAAAGCACCCGGACTGTTGCCATACAAATCTCCATTTGAAGGGATGTCATCTTTGTTACAAGCACTAAAACAAAGAATGCATGTTAACGTTAGTAATATTTTTTTTTATTTTTAGTGTTTAATTGCAGCCCGCTGAAAAATTAGGTAAGTTAATTGTATCAAGATTAGAACCAGTTGCGAAGAATCTACATTGGCTAACATTGCTAACATTCCAATTAGTAATATCTTGATTAAAACTACCTGTAGACCTAAACATATAAACCATATCAGTTACGTTACTCACATCCCAATTAGAAATATCTTGGCTAAAAGAAATTGCATGGGAAAACATGAAACTCATCTTAGTTACATTACTCACATCCCAACTAGAAATATCTTGATTAAATTTCGAAAAGCCAGAAAACATACCTCTCATATCAGTTACGTTACTCACATCCCAATTAGAAATATCTTGATTAAAACTAAATGCATGACTAAAAATACTAGACATATCAATTACATTACTCACATTCCAATTTGAAATATCTTGATTAAAATTATCACAACCCCAAAACATACTAGACATATCAGTTACATTGCTTACATCCCAATTAGAAATATCTTGATTAAAGTAATCACAGCTAGAAAACGAATAACTCATGTCGGTAACATTACTTACGTCCCAATCAGAAATATCTTGATTAAAATTATAACAATGAAAAAACATAGCACTCATATCGGTTACATTACTTACATCCCAATTAGAAATAGATTCGTTTACATTTTTTATTCTAAAAAACGTAGAATTCATATTTTCTACATTTTTTAAATTAGGGGCGTCTGTGGCATTAATTTCTAGGTTTTCACAATTCTTAAAAGCATTTTCAAATGATACCCATTCTATGTTGCCCCATTGTTCAATAGAAATTAATTTTTTATTATCTCTTTTGCTTTCAGGGTCAAAGAGACTGATTCTATTGAAGGGATAATTACTTGTATTAAATATAGAAACTTTATACATTCCTTCTTTAGGAAACGTAACTGTATGAATATCTGTAGCTATTTCTCTTCTATTATTTTCAGGGTTTCCTATTTCTTCCCAAAATACAGTATACTGGTGTCCGGAACCTGGTATTTCAATTTGATTGTCTTCAGATATTCCTTCGTTGTCGCTTTTCCAAATGGTTACAAATGCATCAGGATTGTTTCCATACAAATCTCCATTTGAAGGGATGTTCTCTTTTTCACAAGCACTAAAACAAAGAATGCATGTTAACGTTAGTAATAAAATCTTTTTCATATTTAGATAGCAGTTTAAATTGGTCGCAAATATGCAAAAGAAATATTAATATTTGATTAATTAATCGCTATATGATTAAAAATAGTTCTTTTGTAATGCAATAATTATAAATTTTTTATTGAAATACAAGAGATCATTTGATCATTAAATTTGATTAAATTCGCTGCAAACAACATACATAAAACTATTATAATGATTCCAAAAAACGAATACGCTCCTTATTTTAAAAATTACATGCAGCTTGTTTCTAAAGACGATAAATCAATTATAGAATATTTAGCAGCTTCTCAAAAAGAATTTGAAAGTCTTTTACGAAACCTGCCAAAGGAAAAGCACGAATTCTCGTATTCAGAGGGCAAATGGACAATGAAAGAGTTAATTCAGCATATTATAGATACAGAACGTGTTTTTTGTCACAGAGCATTATGTTTTGCACGAAATGATAAAACTTCTTTACCAGGGTTTGATCAAGATATTTTTGTTGATTATGCAAATTCTAATGATCGTAATTATTACGATTTATTAGACGAAATGGCCATTGTACGAAAAGGATCTATTTTACTGTTTAAAAGTTTTTCTAAAGAAGCTTTGTTACGAATTGGTATAGGATCAGGAAATGAGATGTCTGTGAGAGCTTTAGGATATTTATTTTCTGGGCATCAAATTCATCATTTAAACATTGTTAAGGAAAGATATTTGTAAATTTGCAGTAAATTAATTTTAGATGATGACTTTACCTAAATTTTTATTGGCAGATAATAGTAAATATCCTGAAGATATTTTTGTTTTGCATACTGAATTTCCGCGTTTTATGATTAACCTTAAAGATGATGAAATAGAATGGTTTGAGGACTTAACGGGAGAAAATGAAGAAGATATTGCAACAGAATTAGCAGATTTAATGGATAAAGCTGGGGCGTTTTATGACGAGGAAATGAAGCAATACGAAGATTAGTTAAAAAAAAGGCCCAAATTAGTCATTAAACTAATCTTGGGCACCAACTAACCAGCCAGTTGTTTAATTTATTTTACGTTTAATTTTAATGGCATTTTATAAATTTCGCCTTTTAACATTCCTCGTACTTTTACTTTCTTATAGTTCAATTTGCTTTTTACAAAATTTCTTAACTCAATTACTTTAGAGTTCACAGAAAGTATTACAATTTCGTTCTCATTATTAATCATAAAAGAAATTTCTGCAGAGCTTGTTTCTGTTAATTCGATCGGAATTTTATCCCCCAACATAGAAACGATTTCTATTCTTAAATTTTTAGTGATTTTTGATGGTTCTTTTTCAGCAGCTGTTGTGGAAAAAGTTGTCGCTAAACTAATTGCAATAATGGTAATGATTGATGCTAATTTTATCATAATATATGTTTTATGTTATTTGTTATATATAGAAAAGACGCTTGATAATTAAAAACGTTTCAATAGAAAAAACATTTTAATACATTATTAACACTATTTAGCTGAAATTAAGAAAATATTGAATAATTAGGAAGTGTTTTTTGATTTTTAAGTCAATAAAAAAATAAACATTCTATAGTTTTAAGGTGTTTTGGCAACAAGCTTAAAAGGTTTAGGATGAAATCAAAACTCCATTATCCTAAACTTTCTGTTTTAGCTGACTATGTCTGTCACATTATAAATTATGAACATATATAAAATTGAAACGAATATTTTTTTCATAGAATTAATATGTATTTATTATTTTATATAAAGAAAATTATAGACACTTTTGAAATCTGGACGTATTTACTATTCAGGTATTGCTTGCAAGGACCAAACTACTGTGTTTAAAAGTAAGTGTTTGTTAGTTTCGAGAGATCTTCCAAATCCAAGCCAATCGTGTTTGTTAAAATTTTGTGAGTATTTTGATGTAAAACTCTCTTTGGTTCATTCTAATGAAATTTAATTATAGGTTTTATAAAACCCTATCAATAAAGAGAAAAACAGGAGAAAAAAAATCAACAATTCAGTAAATAATTGTAGTATTGTTCTGTAAATTTAATGTAAGGTTGGAAAATTCAGCAAATAAACCCTCTTGGAAAGAAAGACTTCATGAAATTATTTATGAAGCAGATACGAAAGAAGGCAAACTTTTTGATGTAATATTATTAATAGCCATTATTGCTAGTATCTTACTAGTAATGTTAGAAAGTGTAAAAAGTTTTGATACTAAATATCATAATTTACTAAACATTTCTGAATGGATAATTACAATCCTTTTTTCTATTGAATATATTTTAAGGATTATTACTATAAAAAAGCCATTTAAATATATTTTTAGTTTTTTCGGTATTATAGATCTGCTATCAACGATACCAAAATATTTATCATTTATCATAATTGGCTCTCATAATTTGGCCGCTTTAAGAGCTTTACGCTTATTAAGAATTTTTAGAATTTTGAAAATAGCAAGATATATAGGTGCTTCAAATAGATTGCTAGTTGCCTTAAAAGCAAGTAAAGCCAAAATTTTTGTTTTTTTGTTTTTTATAGTGATATTGTGTGTGATTCTTGGTACAATTATGTATATGATAGAAGGTGAAGAAAATGGCTTTACAAGCATACCAAGAAGTATTTACTGGGCAGTGGTAACACTAACCACTGTTGGTTATGGAGATATTGCACCACATACGCCATTTGGCCAATTTATTGCAAGTATTATTATGATATTAGGGTATGGTATTATAGCGATTCCTACAGGAATAGTTACTTCAGAAATGACAAAACAGCAAGGAAGTGATATTGATTTTAACACACAAGCTTGTCCCACTTGTTTAAAAGAGAACCACAAATACAAAGCAATTTTTTGTTATAATTGTGGCGGCACTTTAAATCCATGATAAAAGAAAAAAACAATACTTTAATAACCATTGTTGGCCCTACAGCTATTGGTAAAACTGCTTTAAGTATACAGTTAGCAAATTATTTTAAGGCCGATATTATTTCATGTGACTCAAGACAGTTTTATAAAGAAATGTCCATTGGAACGGCGGTTCCTTATGCTGATGAGTTAGTAGCAGCAAAACATCATTTTATACAAAATAGAAGTATTTTTGAAACTTATAATGTTGGGCAATTTGAAAGAGATGCACTGAAGAAATTAGATACTTTATTTGAAAAAAATCCAATTCAGATCATGGTTGGTGGAAGTGGTTTATATGTAGATGCCGTTTTAAAAGGATTAGATTATTTTCCAGAAGTCGATAAACAAATTCGCATAGCGCTAACCAAAGTGTTAGAGGAGGAAGGGATTGAAGTTTTGCAACATCAATTAAAAGAATTAGATATCGAGACCTACAATACCATTGCTATTGATAATCCGCATCGGTTAATGAGAGCATTAGAAATTTGTATCGGTTCGGGAACTCCTTATTCAACATTTAAAAATAAACCCAAAACAGCAAGAAATTTTAAGATCATAAAAATAGGTTTAAATGCTGATAGAGAAATTATTTACAGTAGAATTAACCAAAGAGTAGATATTATGATGGAAAATGGTTTGTTAGAAGAAGCTAAAAATTTATATCAGTATAAAAACTTAAATGCACTACAAACAGTTGGTTATAGAGAGTTGTTTTCTTTTTTTGACGAAAATTTCACAAAGGAATTTGCCATATCAGAAATCAAAAAAAATACCAGACGTTTTGCAAAAAGACAATTAACTTGGTTTAAAAGAGATGCAGAAACAATATGGTTTGATTATCAAACAGACATAAAAAAAATAATTACAACAATTTCAGATAAAATTATTGATTTTTAACGCAAGTAGATTTTTGTAAATCAAACTCTTTTTTATCTTTGCAAAACTAAAATAATATCATGAAAGTAAAAATTACAATTCTTTTTATTGCTTTTTTAAGCAGTTTTTCTCTTGCTCAAACAAAATTTGGTACTATTGATAGTGATTATATCATTAATATCATGCCTGAATCTAAAATTGTTGTAGAAAGATCACAAGCTTACGGACTTAAATTAGATTCTTCTTTTTCCATTAAAATGAAGGACTATCAAGATAGGGTTAAAGACTTTAGAGAGAAAGAAAAGGAAATGGGCGAATTGATGAAGAAAGTGCTAATTGAGGAATTAACTGCTTTAGAAAAAGATGTAAAACTATATCAAGAAAATGGCAATAAGCTAATGCAATTAAAGCAGAGCGAATTAATGCGACCATTGTATAATAAATTAAACGCTGCAATTAGCGAAATAGCAAAACAAAACGGTTATTCTCATGTATTTACAAAAGCAGGAAATCAGTTTGCTTATATTGATGATGCTTTTGATATTACTAAATTAGTCACGGAAAAGCTGGGGATTAAAGAACCCGAAATAAAAGAATAATTTTTATAGAGTATTTTTTTTAAAAAAAACTTCGCTTTGCGAGGTTTTTTTGTTGTAGAAAAGGTTGTTTTTTTGATTGATTCTTTGCTTAAAAAACTACGACAACAGGGCATATAATCAATTGCTCGTTCTGTATGTAATCAGAAAACGCTAAAGATTTTCCTATAGTTTTTTTTCTTTTACTAATTGAGATATAGAAAACGCAACTAATTACTGCATAATTAATAGCAAATAGAAGAGCTTTATTTTATAAAACAGGAGTGTAATTAAAACTATGAATCAAAAATTTTCTTCAAAATACTAAACACTTTTTTTTCAATGACATCTACAGTACCATCTGCAAAAAAAACATTTTTTATTTCTTTTAATAGCATTTCTTTTTCTGACTGATTAAACTTATTTTCAGATACATATTGCTGAATTTTATTCAAATTATTTTCATCAGAATCGGCCACAACTTCTGTATGAATGCTATGATAAGTTTCTATATCTACTTTAGATAAAATATAGTTTTGTTCCTCAATATCTTCAAAATGATTGCAGTGTGCCGCGTACAAAAGAACATAAGCTTTAAATTCTTTTCTGGACCAAATTTGTTTTTCCATCTATTTTTCTATTGGTAAATTATCTGTAGATCCCCATTCTGTCCAAGATCCATCATATATTGCGAAATTTCTAATACCTACTAATTCGGCTCCAAAAGCTAAAATAGATGCTGTAATTCCTGTTCCACAAGTAAAAATAAAATCCTTTTTTGTCGGGTTTACAGTATTATAAATTACTTGTAATTCGTCTTTCGTTTTTATAAAACCATTCTTAATAATATCTGAATAAGGTAAACTTATAGAAGCAGGTATATGTCCATTTCTTATTTCTTTCCTTGGTTCAAGTACTCTTGCATAAAACCGATCTTTTGAGCGAGCATCAGCAATTAAAAATTGGTTATTTTCTAAAGATGCTAAAACATCTTGCGTGAATTTTAATTTTTCAGGATTATAATTTACAGTAAAATCTCCTTTAGGTAAAGAATAATTTGCAGGAACTTCAACCGGATGATTTTTAGAGTTCCATGCGGGCAATCCTCCATCTAAAACTGCAATATTTGTAAAGCCCATTAAGCTAAACATCCACCAAACTCTTGGTGAGCAATAGATACCTAAATCATCATAAACAATAAGACAACTATCTTTTTTAATTCCTAAATTTTGTGCTTTTTCTTCAAATTCTTTTGGTGCTAAAACCGTATTCGGAAAAGCCGCTTTTGTATTGGAAAAAGTATTTTTAATATCAAAAAATAAAGCTCCCTTTATTCGCTTTTTAGTTTCACTTTCTGCCGATGCTGCCACCGTAACTTTCGGAATTGTACAATCTAAAATAATAAGGTTCTGATCGTTTAAATGATTGTAAAGCCAATCTACAGAAACTAAAGGATTTGAAATTTGTTTAGACATTTTATTAAAAATAAATGGTTATTGTTTTAGTTTACTTGGTCATAATTATCGTCCCATTCTCTCGGTTTAGGATCATGTAATTTACCTAAAGATTTTTTAATAATCATAGAGACGGTGACGTCTCCTGTAACATTAACAGCACTTGGAACAGCAGCAGAACCAATGGAAGCTAACAATGCCGTTCCCACAATGATTAATTGATGAGAAAACGTTAAACCTTCTGGCCAAACTACCTGCATAATAAATACGGCCGCAATGGCTTTGTATAAACTGGTTCCATCCATATTTATAGTCGCACCAACCGGCAAAACAAAACCAGAAACTTCTTTATCTACAACTAAATGTTTTTCAACTCTTTCCATCGTTACCGTTAAAGTTGCTGCATTAGAACTTGTTGAAAACGCCAATAACTGTGCAGGACTAATTTGTTTTAAAAACCATAAAGATGATTTTTTTGTATTCACACTTACCAACATCAGGTAAAAAGCAATCATCAATAATAAACCTCCAACAACACAAAGTGCATAGACCAAAAGTTTCATTAGAATTTCGGTGTCGTCAAAAGCGATGATAACATTTGCTAATAATGCAAAAACAGCATATGGGGCAAATAACATAATTAAATCGACCATTTTCATGACCACTTCATTTAGCGAATCAAAGAAATCCATTAAAGGTTTTGCTTTTTTCTCTGGTATTAACAGTAAAGAAATCCCGACAAATATTGCAAAAAATATGATTTTTAATATACTAGCATCCCCTAAAGAAGTAAAAATATTACTTAGAAAAATATCGATTAATGCTTGTAATGGAACTGCATCATTTTGTGTGGAAACTTTCGTTATTTTATCAACAACATCAGAAGATGTTTCATATTTGGATTTTATTTTTTCTATGGTATCAGCAGATATTCCTGCTCCAAGTTTTATGACATTTACAATTCCTAAACCAATAATAATGGCTACTAAAGTGGTTAACATATAAATAAGCATGGTTTTTAAACCCATTT
>TARA_B110000238_G_scaffold55838_1_pt1 | contig 15003 bp, 9 predicted proteins | sample TARA_B110000238 | Tara Oceans TARA_B110000238 (sample SAMEA4397569) | marine metagenome | biome: Polar Biome; feature: [SRF] surface water layer (ENVO:00010504); material: water (ENVO:00002006), including particulate matter (ENVO:01000060) such as... | depth 5 m | reverse complement strand
CTCGCGTCCCGTTTCCTTTGCCGCGGTCCCCCCGGAGAGGGTGGCTTGGACGATGACGCGACCTCAGATCCGCCGCGCACTTCCTCGCGATCGGCACGTTCACCGTTCTTCGTCGCACCGCAGACCGCGTGCCACCGAGATCCAACCCTCGCGTGTACTCGCGTCTACACCCGCGGGTAGGCCACCGAAAACGACGGGTGTGCCTTCTCGGACTCGCCAGTCTAAAATAAGCCGTGAAGCCCCGCGCGCGCACCGTAACCCCGCGCACCCACACAGCCCCGCCATAAGTCTCGGCACGGAAAGGTACGCGATCGGTACCGATCCACGTACTGTCACCGAACCCATGGTGTCTCCGACAAAACTCGAGTCGCGCGCGATGTCACACGCCCCCCACGCCCCGCGCGCGCCCGTGTTTTTCTCGGGTGCTCGTCCAAGACCCGTTCCCGCGCACCACTGACCAACACCAAGACACTGTCGCACGCGCAGGTATCCCCAACGCACGACATGGCCGGGGCTGATGGAGCCGCGGAGGGCACGCCTGATGCGACGTACGCCGCCCTTGAGGGACCTCGCACGTTCACATCCGCGCCCGAAGTCCGGTCCAGCGTTCTTTCGCACTCCAAGAGCCACCCGCGTATGCTCGAGAGTGCGTGCTCCATCCTGGCACTTTTCCTGCCTTACGACGAGCTCGTGCGCCTCGAACACCTCACTCACCGCGCGCCAAACCCGTCCCATTCCATCACAGGTAACGCCACGTCACACGTCTGGCCCCTCGGCGCGCTCGCGGAGCTCCTGGACAAGTACGTGCCCGCGTTGAGTCTCGACAGCTCTCGATCGCCGTTTCGCGGCGCGCGCTTTCGCTTTTCGAAAGCGCGACCTCGATTTCGTCTGTTTCTCTTTCGTCAATCAGTTTTTTTCGCGCATCGCCGCGCTTCTCCGCGCTTCGCCGTCTGACCCTTCCCTTTCGTTTACCTTCGCAGCGCGCAAGATCAGGAATGTGGCGCAACGCGGGTTGACGTGGACGCGTTCGAGCTTAGTCCTGGTAAGATGGCTTTGTCCGTCCAAGACGACGGCATCGGCATGGGCCGGCCGAATTTGCACAGCATGCTTTCGTTTGGGTTTTCGTCGAAAGAGCACGTGAGCGGCAACGTTGGGCGTTTCGGTATCGGGTTCAAGTCCGGGTCCATGCGGATCGCGCACGACGCGTTGATTTTAACCCGGCGCGAGGGCCAAGCAAGCGCGGCGCTGTTATCCACGACGTTCCTGAACGCGATTTCCGCGGATGACATTTTGATTCCCATGTTCACGTGGGCGACGACCCCGAAAGCGGCGGGCGGGCACACTTACGTGGCGCAAGAACCATCGAACACGGGGGAGTGGGAAGAGAACATGTCCGTGATCGAGCAGTACACGTTTTTGGGGTCGGAAAAAGCCGTGCTCGCGGAGCTGAACAAAATCACCACTCCCACCGGAACCCGCATCGTGCTGTTCAACCTGAAGGTAAGTGCCTTTCCCAATCACCGCGTTCCGCCTCCCTGCTCGGCCCGATTACCCTGACTGTTCGGCTCGATTACTCTGACTCTTTGCTCATACAAGTTACGAACATTACGAGAGACTGACACTTTCGGCTTTCATCGGGCCAGGACCCGCCCGAGTTTGACTTTTCGGTTAAAAACGACGTGCGGATGTTGGCCATGGATTTGGAAGGCGAGGTCTTGAGGTCTAGTTCAAGAAGACCGGTGTACCAGCAGCACCGAGCGGGGCAACAGATGACCTTGGACGTCCCGGAGGATTATTCCCTGCGCGCGTACATGGAGGTGCTTTACCTGCGCCCCACCGTGACGTTTTCGCTGCGGGGCGAGTTGATCGCGCCGCGGTGCCCGTTGGAGCGACTCGCCTTGGAGTACTACAAGTTCGAGGACTACACCCCCATGGGTTTGCCTGACGAAAGGAAAGCCCCGATCGTGGTGCACTGCGGGTACCAGGAAGAGAAAAGCAAACACTGCGGGTTCCACATTTACAACAAAAACCGGTTGATTCGGATGTACCAGCGGTTCGGCGCGCAGCTCCAGGCGAACGCGATGATGAAGGTGCGGGGCTTTCCCCTTCACCACACACCGCGTACTGATTTGATTGCCCATACACGGCTGACACTTTCTTTTTTGCAATCAGGACATGCTCGGTGTGGTGGAAGCGGATTGCTTGGAGCCCACGCACAACAAACAAGCCTTCAACACCACGGATATCGCGTACCAGAAGTGCCAGAAGCACTTGGAGAAATCCATGAACGACTACTACTTTGGGGTGCAGAACCTGCGCCTCGCGGGGATCGGCGCGGGCGGCAAGCGGCGAACGCTCGCGCCGAAAGGCGGAACCAGCAAGAAATGCAAGGACGCGAAATGCAAAGGCAAAGGCTTGAAAGGCAAGGGCAAGGGAAAGAACGACGACGGGTTGGGTGAATCCGACGACGACGACGCGTGGGTGGCGAAGGTACGGCCTTGGGCCTTTCCCAAATCCAGGCACACTGTTTGCCCATACTCGTACCAGAAGGGACGTCTTACCTCTGCCCTGACTGTTGTCCATACATCGCGATATACGCGACTGACACTTTTCTCTCACAACGCAGCGCGCGAAGCTCAGCGCGAACGGAAAACAAAAAACCGTCGATTTCTTCCCCAGGATTCTTCGCAGGTGCATGTCGCACAAAAACTCGTGGGCGTTCAACGAGCCCGTCGACGCGGAGTACTGGGGTGTTCTTGATTACTACGAAATAATCAAAACCCCGATGGACTTCTCCACCATGGTCACAAAGCTGGACAACGGCGAGGTACGGCCTCCTGGGCTTTCCCAAATCCGACGGCACACTGTTTTATCTCTCAGCTGGTGACTGTTGTCCATACATCGCGATATACGCGACTGACACTTTGTTTTATTGGTATCAGTACAAAACCGAGGGGTCGGCGCACGGCCCGCGGAAGTTCGTCACGGACGCGCGGCAGGTTTTTTACAACGCGTGGACGTACAACACCCCGGGGCACCAGGTTTACGACTTCGCACAAGAGGTTGGGCGCATTTTCGAACAGGAGATCGCGAAAGCGGTGGGGCCGGAGGACGTCTGGGGGCTGAAGCAGGGCAACATTTTGGCGATGTGCGGGCCCGCGCCTGCGAAGGAAAAGGACGGCGCGCTCGTGCTCGGCGACGCGGAGATGAAAAACGAACCCGGGGCGTTAGTGGTGGACCAAGAGGCGATCGCAGCGATGGTGGAAACCAGGGTGGCGCACGTCGTCGCCACCGCGAACGCACAGAGGGACGAGGCCCTCGGGAAGCTACAGGACGAGCGCGCGGCGCGGGAAGCGTTTGAAGCTGAGATGGAGTCCATGCTGGCGGAGTCTCTGCGCGCGGCGCGGGAAGAGGAGAAGGGCCGGTACGCCAAGCTGGAGTCCGAAAAAGACACCCTGCTGAGCGCGCTGTCAGACAGCTCGGAGATGAAAAAGATGTACCAGGAAAAAGTCAAGGCGCTTGAAGTGGAGCTGAAGGCGCTGAAAGAGCGCGGACAGGTTGTTTCTTAAAGCGGGACCCGGGGCGCGAAGGACAGGAAAAGAAAAGACGAGCGAGACGCGAGACGCGAAACGGGGTGTCCATGACACAGCGCGCGCGAGTAAACGTAGTGTGGAGGATTATTTGAGTATTTACCCATGGTTACAGTTGATGTTTGTCCGCTAATTACTCAGTGCTTGGTCCGGGAGCTTCCGCGGCGTCGTCCGCCGCCGGCGCGGGAGCTTCCGCAGCATCGTCCTCTGCCTCTTCCGGCCCCGGCGCTTCCTTTGGCGCGTCCGCGGACTCAAAGCGAGAGTCCAGGGTTTCCTTAAGGTTATCAAACGCATCCTCCATCGCGTCCACGTCCTGTTCAACGAACGCTTCTGGGATTTCATCACGAGTGTTGTCCTCCACGTCCTCCGACGCCAGTTTTGGAAACGAGTTCACGCGCTCGTCTTGCGTCCTGGAATCTTCCTCGCCGATGATCCTTTTCAGTTGCTTTTTGTCAAACTCGCCATCCAAGTACAAGCCGCCGATTGTCTTTTTCGTCTTCTCTGGTTCATCCTCGGGCGCAACGATCGCGCCTTCCCGAACAAGCTCCTGAATGAAAGCATCCTCGTCGAGCTCGCCGTCGTCGCGAATCACGGCGTCCGACAACTCTGTTTTGTTCGCCTCGACGTGCTTCAAAAGCGCGCGCATGGTTTCGTCGTCGATTTTTTCGGATGGCGCACCTGGAGTGGTCAGAACTTGATCGAGGTCGTTCTCAGCGGTAACGTCCTTCGTGGCAACCAAAGACGTGCGGTAGTCATCCTCGGCCCAGGAAGCGTCTTCGAAGAATTCGTCCTTGGTGTCGTCGTTCGCGTCGGCGTCGGCGTCGCGACTTTCCTTCGTCCCAATCTTCGCCGCGCCGGAGTCGTTCAACTCCGGGTCGAAAACCTCCACTTGGTCAATCTCGAAGTCGTCGCCATCCTTGAAGGCAGCTTGACCGCCATCCACGGCGGTTTCAGATGTCTTCGTTGATTTCCCAAAGTGCGAAACGAACGCCTCCGCCGACGACGCCATCATCTGTTGGCGCCGCTTCTCCGCCAAACTCGACGAGAACTCGAACCCGAGCTCGCGCGAGATGTCCCCTTTCACGGTTGGCTTCTTGAGTTCGCCGTTTTTCACCTTCAAAACCGCTCTTTGCAGCATGTCGGTCATCGTCTCCGTGTCCCGCAACACGAGTTCGAAGTGCTCTAGTTTTATTCTCCGCGCCCTCGCCAAGCCGGCGTACTCCTCCAAATCCATGGCGTCGCTCCCGGATTCCCGTTGGCCCATTTTAGGCTCGGCGTCCTCGTTCGATGACCGCGCTTCCGGGTCGAAAGCATCAACCGGGTCGATTTCGAAGTCGTCGCCATCGACTGGGGTTGCGAATGCTAAGTCGAAGGACGAGTCGTCGTCGCCGCCGCCGCTCGACACGACCCGGTGGTGCGTGCGCATTACTTTCGTAGCGCGCTCGGCGTCGTCGTCGTCCACCGACGTAGTCTCGGATTCAGACTCGAACGGGGACGTGTGTTTCACCCTTTCCGCTCTGCGCTTGGGCGCGCGAGGCTCTCCCGGGGATACGGAACCGACAGTTTTCGTAGCAGACGAGGTCCTCGCGTCACCGACGTCCGCGTCGTCCATCGAAATAATCTCATCACCATCCCCACCACGCATGGACCACGGGGACGCAGAGTGATCGCTGGGTGCTTCGTTGACGGACAGGGGATCGTGCGCGCGCGCGGGCAATGCCGAGTGGTGACTCACCGCGAGCGTCGCGAGGGTCACGACTAGGGCGCCTGGTTGGGTGGGAGGCAACGCAGGAGGACGGGGGGTGAGGGCGGAGGTGAGTCGTGGTGCGGAGACAAACGGGGGGTGTTTACGGCGTAGTAGTGCGTGTCGATTTAGAAAGTGCGGGAAACCGAGCGCGGTGCGGGTGCTTCGCGGGTCAAGCAGCGCGTGTCAACGCACCTCCAATAGCGGGCACCACGTATTTCGAAAGCGCGCTTTTCTTCTCCCTGTGCTCCGCGTGCAAAAGAGGCGCGTGCTCCGACCCGCCATGCGGTACCCGCGTTTTAAGAAGCGGCAACCCGCGAAGCCCCGAAGTGGTGCGCTCCGGCATCTTTGCTTCTTTGCGTGTGATCCCGGGTCTGTTTCCGAGTTACAGACGGTCGACCGCGACGGCGGCGGGTTCACACGCCTTCCTCACGGATAGGACGTCGGACACGACCTTGAACACCCCCCGGCGTGCGGTGCGCGCGCTTGTATGAACGGGAGAGCCGCGGAGAGCAAGAACGAAAGCTAATCAAAGCAAACCACAACACCCTTTTTGTACGATTTTTTGAGTCACAGAAGGGAGTCAGTGACTGAGTGAAGGGAGTCACAGAGGCGCTTCTCAAGAACAGAAAAAAAGGTCGCGTTTCCTCGCGCCCAACTCCTCTTTCCCACGTGCCGATGTTTCACCCCCAGTCGCGGGCGCACCGGGCTCGATGGGTCGGGCCTCGGTTGCGGACTGCTTGGAGTGCCGGGTGATTGGAACCACCGTGTGTGTGGGTACGTTGTTTAAGCGTGGTCAACACCGTGCCCCGAACGACGCGTCTCTCTCTTCCACCCTCCGCGTGTTTTTTTTCCCTTTCATCTTTTCGCAACAAAAGCATCCGACTCACCATCTCGCCTCTTCCCCAAAAGGTTCCAGCGGTGCCATCGCGTACGAGCTGTGGAACGGTGTGGCTCGCCCGCCTGCGCACCGGTACGTCATGGCGGTCTTCGCGGGCGGGTTTCTCGCGATGGGTGTGTACCGGGCGGTGATGTGACGCACGAGAGGTGACAGAAGAGGTCGTGGTGTTTTGATATTTTCAATGTACATTCGTTGCCCAGATCGGTCGACTCGTCCCACGCTGCTCGTCTTCGCGCTCCACAGACCCGTAGTACGACCGACCCGTAGTGTCCATCCCCACCTCAAGCTAGCAACACTCGCAGATCTCCATTTTCCACGCCGCCTTTAAGCAAATGATGGAGCAGTAATACGCGCGTCGGCATCTCGTGCACCGGACCGATGCTCCCTTTTTTGCACAACGGTTGCACCGGCGGTACCGGGCCTGGCTGTCTTCGAAGCCCAGGTGGTTTTTGACCAGGTGTTTCAGTTCTAAAAGCGCGAATACGCCGACCACGACGCCGCCGAGTGCGACCGCGGGAAACGGGAGCTTCGAAACAAAGCCCAGCATCGTGCGCAACAGTGGCCGACCGTTGTGCGTGGAAGGAGGGTTGACATTCATTTCAAGGTCGTTGGCGGTGGGTTGAAACGATTTCTTTTCAAAGCGAGCGCCACCGGTGACACCAAACGATCAAACAATTCATCGACCTTGTTCACCCATTGCGCCGATGAAAACGCATGCGCTGCACTCGATCTCTTCCATCTGCGCCGCCTATCGTTTTGAGACTCGAAAAAGTGCGTCCGTCCGGTCCCGCCCGCCGGCTCTCTACGGCACTGCGACACGCGCTGCGGGAGGGTCGCCTCGGACCGCGGTGTCTCCACACGACGCACGCGCTTGCAAATCCACGTCTGTTGGGCGAGCCCCGAACGTTTGGCGATCGCACGCGAGCGAGTTTCTCACGTCGGGAGTTCCATCGGGAATAAAAACAATCCAATCTTTGTGTGAAAGCACACCGCCTTTTCAGCCGGTCCGTGACGACGTCGCGTCGTGACCTTTAATCCTTTCCAACATGGGAAAGAAGGGCGGCAAGAAAGGCAAGGCGTTGCAGGACTTGAGCGACGATGAGACGGTGAACGACCCGGTTGCTTCTGGAGGCGGCGGGGGCGACGGCGGCGGCAAGCCCAAGAAGAACAAAAAAGGCAAACGCAAGGGCGACGAGAGTTCGGATGACGAGGCAGGGCCGGCAGCGAAGCCCTCTGCGCAGGCCGCTGCGAAGGGCGGTGACGCGGACGAAGAGGAAGAGAGCGGGGGGCCGGCCTCCAAGGCGCAGCAGAGGAAAGCGAAAAAAGATAAGAAGAAAGGAGGCAAAGGCGGCGGTAAAGGCAAACAAGACGACAGCGACGACGACGAAGCGTTAACTTTAGCGGCGATGGGCGCCGGCGGGTCCAGCGACGACGAACCCACGCCCGTACGCGCGCCGCAAGCTTCTAAAAACAACAAAAATAAAGCGAACGCGGCGCCTTCCGCCGCAGCGACCTTCGCGGCGCTCATGGGAGGATCGGACGACGACGAGCCCGAGCCCGCGGCGTACCCTGAATCCGAAGAAGAAGCGCCGGCGGGTGACGACGGCGAGGAACCCGAACCCGAACCCGAGCCCGAGGTCATGGTGAAGAAAAAGAAGAAGAAATCCGGCTTCGACGTGTCGATGGCCGATACCGAGCCTGAAGCCGAGGCTGATGCTACCGATACCGCTACGCCCGACGCGACCACCACTACCGCGCCGGATACGCCCGTCGGCAACGACGACGTCGTGTTGGTGAAGAAGAAGAAGAAGAAGAAGAAGATTGACTTAGCGGTGCTTACCGGTGAGGACGGCGGTGGCCCGCCCACGCTGGTCATCGCAGAGGTGCTTGTTTGCGCGCCGCACCCCATGGCGGAGAAGCTGACTATTTGCACTGTTGATTACGGCGGCCCGGAAACGGCGCGCGTGGTGTGCGGCGCGCCGAACGTCAAGGCTGGTTTGAAGGTGATCTTCGCCACGGTGGGCGCGATCATTCCCAGTACGGGTGAGAAGTTAGTGAAAACGCCCTTGCGAGGTGTGATGTCCGAAGGCATGCTTTTAAGCGCCGCGGAGATGGGGTGGATGGCAAGTGCGGTTGGTATTATCGAGTGTCCGAAGCGCGCGCCAATCGGAGACCCGGCGCCGATGGACCCACCGCCCGACTTGGCCATGGCGGACCCGGCGGCGAAGAAAAATAAATCGTCCAAAGACTCCAAGAAAGATAAGAAGGACAAGAAGGACAAGGAGGATCGGCCGGAAAGCCCTGCGCCTATTTCGGACTCCTCGGCACCTATGAACGTCGCGGAGATCGACGCCGCGGTTCTGCTCGGCGCGAAGAAGAAGAAAAAGAAGGTTGTCGCGTTTGAAGAGCCGGCGCCGACGCCGAAGCCGACGCCAGCCGAACCGACGCCCAATTCCGAAACCCCGAATGACGAACCTGAGCCTGAAAAGGACCCGAAACAGAAGAAAAAGAAAAAGAAGGGTTCGGGCGGGAAAGAAGAGGACACGGGCGGGGACGATGACCTCGACGCGCTGTTCGCGGAGCTGGGAATCGAAGCGGACGCGAGCGCAACGCCGGTCGGCGAATCCAAAGCGGCGAAGAAACGACGCGAGAAGAAGGAACGGGACGCCGCGTTGGGTGATGGTGGTGAGGGAGCCGACACCGACGCTGTTGCGAGTGATGCACCCGGAGGACCCGCATCAGGCGATGGCGACGAGAACGTGTGGGAGCAGCAGCTCGAGGAACTCGAGGCGACGCACGCGCGCGGCGAAAAACTCAACGACGCGCAGAAAAACAAGCTGAAGAAGCTGAAGAAGAAGAAGAAGGAAAAAGACGCCAAGGGTGAGGACGGCGGCGCGGCTTCTGGAAAATCCAAAGCACCCAAACCAAGCGGCGCGGTGCTTAAAATGCAGGAAGAGCTGCGTCTGCGCGAAGAAGCATGTTTGGTTGCGGCGAGTGAGGAGAACGCGCGGTTGGCGGCTGAAAAGGCAGAAGAGGCCGCCGCCGCCGCGGTTGAAGCCGAGCTGGAGGCGAAACGAGAGGCGAAGCGATTGAAGGAAAAAGCAAAGAAAGACAAACTTAGGGCGGAGGGTAAGCTGTTAACCACAAAGCAAAAGGCGGACAAAGCCAAGATGGAGGCGATGCGGGAGCAGCTGATGCAACGAACGGACTCGGCCGGCGGCGCGATTGACGAAGACGACGCGGCGCCGCAAAAGCGCGTGCTCATCGACGACCGCAAAAAGAAAAAGGAGATGTTCGAGCGCAAAAAAGCGCAGGAAGAGGAGCGCGTTTTGGCGGAGGCGGCGTCTTTGAAGGCCGAGGCGGACGCGGCTGCTGCCGCTGCCGAAAAAGGCGACGGCGACGACTCATCCGGCGACGTGGAAGATGACTGGGACGCCGTGGACAACCTGGATGACTTGGTGAAGATCCCCAACGCGGTCGCGGACGCGGCGGCGGCGAAGGCTGAGGCGGCGGCGAACGAAACCGCCGCCGTGGAAGCCGAGGCGGAGCAGGCGAAACACGCGGCGAGGGAAGAAAAGGCCGCCGCGGAAGCGGTTCTTGCTGGGAAGAAAAAAGATGTTGCCGCTGCGAAAGCGGCGGTGTCCGCGGCGGCCAAGGCGAAGCACGCGGCAGCCGCGAAGGGCCCTGTCAAGACGAAGGACGATTCGGCGAGCGACGATTCGGGGTCCGATTTGGGGTCCGGGTCTGCATCGGGTTCGGGTTCGGGTTCCGAGTCGGGTTCCGATTCCGACTCCGATTCCGACTCCGAGTCCGATGACTCCGATTCAAGCGAGTACAGCTCGTCCGAGTACGACAGCGACGAAGAACAAGAGCGCCTTTTCCAAACCCGGATGCGTGAGGCGAAGAAACTGCGGTTGGGCCGGTTCGAACTGAAGAAACTCACGCGCTCGAAAGACAAACTGCGGTGTCCTATTATTTGCATTTTAGGGCACGTCGATACTGGGAAGACGAAAATTTTGGACAACATCCGGCGAACGAACGTCCAGGACGGCGAAGCCGGGGGCATCACGCAGCAAATTGGGGCGACGTTCATTCCGGCAAGCGCGATTCTCGACCGAACCGAACCAGTGAACAAAGGCGTGATTGATTTACAAGTGCCTGGGTTGTTGGTCATCGACACGCCGGGGCACGAGTCGTTTACGAATTTGCGCTCGCGAGGTAAGTATTTCCCATTTACCACATTTCGCAGACTGATTGCCCATACAAGACTGACATTTATTTTTACAATCTCAGGATCCTCCCTGTGCGACCTCGCGATTCTGGTGGTGGATATCATGCACGGCTTGGAGCCGCAGACGCTTGAGTCGTTGAACATGCTGCGCTCGAGGAAGACGCCGTTTATCATAGCCCTGAACAAAATCGACCGCATGTTCGACTGGGAGACGCACAAAGACGCGGCGAGCAGGACCACGCTTGCGGCGCAGAAACAACACGCCCGGCTGGAGTTCGAGGACCGGGCGAAAAAAGTTATGTTGGAATTCGCCAACGAAGGCCTCAACGCCGCGATTTACTGGGACAACCCCGATCCGCGGAAGTTCATCAACGTCGTCCCGACCAGCGCGATCACCGGGGAAGGCATTCCGGACATGATACACACCCTGGTTGATTTAACCCAAACCCGTATGAATGAGCGCCTGCGGTTTTTTGACGCCGTGCAGGTTCGTGTTTTTTTTTTGCGTTTCCCAAATCCAACGACTGTTTACGTAACTTGTTTGACTGTTTACTTAGTCACTACTGGTAACGGTTACCAGGACGGGCGGCAACTGTTACAAATACATCACAAGTGCACTGTTACCTGCTCTTTATGGAGTACAGGTTGAAAGTCATCACACCACTACTATACCCAATCCCTCATACACTTCACGAAGCACACCCATCCTCACCGACTCTCCGACTGACCCTTTTCCTTCCCCTTTCCCGTCCCAACCCCAGTGCACTGTTTTGGAGGTCAAGATGATCGAGGGGCTGGGGACGACGATGGACGTTATTTTGATCAACGGCACGTTACGCGAGGGGCAAACAATCGTGGTGGCTGGGATTCAGGGCCCTATTGTGACCACGATTAGGGCGCTGCTCACCCCGCAGCCGTTGAAGGAATCACGAGTCAAGGCCAACTACATCCACCACAAGCAAATCGAAGCCGCGATGGGTGTGAAGATCGTGGCGCAGGGTTTGGAGCAAGCCATCGCGGGCACCGCTATGCTTGTTCAGGAGCCCGAAGACGACCTCGACGAATTGAAAGAAGAGGCGCTTTCTGATATGAAGAACGTCATGGCCCGGATCGACAAATCGGGGGAGGGGGTTTACGTGCAGGCTTCGACTTTAGGTTCGCTGGAGGCGCTTCTGGAATTTCTTAAGTCCGACGCCGTGAAGATTCCCGTCGCTGGTATCGCGATCGGGCCGGTCAACAAACGCGACGTGATGGGGGCGTCCGTGATGCACGAGCGCGGTCGCCCCGAGTACGCCACTATTCTCGCCTTCGACGTTCCAGTAAGCTCAGAGGCGGAGAAGATGGCCAACACCTTGGGGGTCAAAATCATGACCGCGGATATCATTTACCACCTGTTTGATCAGTTCACCGCATACATGGCGGAGGTTAAGAAAACGAAAAAGGACAACGCCGCGTCCCTGGTTTCGTTCCCGTGCGAACTGCGGATAATGCCCAACTGCATTTTCAACAAAAAGGACCCCATCGTGGTTGGCGTGGATATCGTGCGCGGCATCGCGCGCGTAGGCACGCAGATCATGATCCCGTCACAAGGGTTTATCGATATCGGGAAAATTGCGTCCATGGAACTCAACCACAAGCAAGTCGACACCGCCAAGCCGGGGCAAAGCGTGGCGATGAAGATTCAACCCGGGACGGCGACGGAAAGCTCGCGCCTGTACGGCCGGCACTTCGACCACAAAGACCTGCTCGTGTCGCGCATGTCCCGCCAGTCAATCGACATGCTCAAGGAAAACTTCAGGGACGAGCTTTCCAAGGAGGACTGGAGGCTGGTGGTGGAGCTTAAGAAGCAACTGGAGAACCACACGGGGGATATGATGTAAGGTACCGAGGTTTTTTTGTGTCATAAACGATGAGCTTTGAAGATGACGTTCGATGCTCAATCTACATTCATAGTCTCCCCAGTTACAAGTCGTCTCTTATTCTACACGTATCGCCTACTTCGTAGGACACAAGGTACACGGACACAAGTTTACAATTACTTTACAGTTACGCGTCACACGTGCTCCAGCGCCTCTAGCGGAAAGAACCAGCCGTAGGTTGGGAACCGCCCTCCCGCGATGGCGACGAGGCCGTTGTTCACGCTCAAGCCGACCACGGGCGACTTGCGGTGCGCTCTGGACACGACGCCGACCTGAAACGGCCGCCCCACGGTGTCGTCCATCCCCTGTTCCCACCCCACGGCGTAGTCGCGCGTTTCGTCGCCGTCGCCGTCGCCGCGGCACAACTTTTTCACGGTTTCGCAACACGGCTTGACGCGGACCCACATGCCCCTTTCGATCGTCCCAGGGGTCAAAGGCAAGCAACGCGCCTCGACCACGGCGAGCTTGCGCGACCACTTCATCTTTCTGTTTTTTTTGCGGGGGGTGGGGGGTACGATTAAGTGGGTAAGGGGTCAGATACGGCGAGGAAGGTGGGGCAGTACGTTTCGGGAGTACGTTTCGGTAGTTTCGCAGTGGTCCGTTTCGGGGGGGAATTCTCGGGGTCAAAGACGAGTTGCGAAAAAACGCCCCACGGGACGAGCCGAGGTCACGACACGACACGACGAGACGGCCGCGGTACCGGAAACGCGCCACCGGTTGCTGGTGCGAGTAAAGGAAACACGTTGTACGCGCCACCACCCGGGTACACGGAACCCGCATCAGTTGGTCCTTTCCGCGTCGCACGACCCGGAAATTCGCGTTCGTTTTCTCGGCCACGTCGGATTGTGCGAAAGGACGTCAAAAAAAATCCGCGTACCTGAATCCCGGCGGCATGTCCCCCAGTTCCAGGGCGTCGAGTTTTCGTTTCGCGGAGTGCTCAGGCATCGCGGAAGTAGTGTTCCCCGTGAGGTACCCGCCGTACCGGAAGTGCGTGCACGTCGTTTCCATCGCGGCCAGGCTTTTGCCCGGCAGAAACGAAAGCACCAGCTCGAGCAAATCGTCGTTTAGTTGCAAAAGGCGACTTCTTTTTTCATTAGTTTCGCGTTTCGTCGCGAGCGTGTGCTGGCGCCGCGTTATCGGGCCGCGAGGCGGCGTACCAGGAGGCTTTACGCGGAGCGTGTCCTGCACGCGCGTCGCAGAGCAAGACGCGGGGGCGTTGACGAACTTAGGCATGGCGCGCGCCGGAGACGCGCGTGTGAATGGTATTTTTTTTTGGCGCAAAGAAAGTAAGAAACACCCCGAAAATGGACTTTTTATTTTTCTTTTCCAAAACAAACAAATCGCGCACACTCCCATCAATCATCACCCCTTAGATGCTTTCAAACTCCGCGAACCTGGTTTCTCGCATCTCCGGGCACCCCGTGTTTACGACGAGTCCCCGGCGCATCGCGTTCTTCTTCAACTCCACGGTATACTCTTCCGGAAACTTATACCCCAAACCGTCGTGGAACTGGTGGTACATCTCTGCGGCGTGGAAGGGGAGCTTTTTTTGTTACACAAAAAGTGTCAGTCTCTCGTGACGTTCGTAACTTGTATGAGTAAACAGTCAGAGAGTTGGATTCTAATCAGTGCACTTGTTACTAGTAGTGCACTCGACCAGAGGCGGCAGAAACAGTGTGTGTCGGATTTGGGAAAGCCCCAACACGTACTTTATCGGTGTCGTATATCCACACCGCGTTGAAAACGTCATCTTCCTTCGGCTTTTCGTTCGCCGCGTTGCCCGCGCCTTGCTTTAGCTTCATTTGATTGGTGTTTTCCTCGGCGATGATCGCCATGAACGGCGAGTTGATACCGCCGGGTAGACCGATCATGTTCCGGTACCCGGCACCCGAGTCCTGCGGATCAAGGCGCTGCATCCCGAATCCAACGACTTTCTTGAAGTTGGCGAAGTACGTCTTCGCGAACGCGCTTAGATCGCTCGCCGCACGCTCGGGCGATTTATCACTCAGCACCGTCCGGACGACTTCCCCGTGTCCCAGCCTCTCGTACACCGTACCAGGCGCGCCGTAGTAGTAACACACCTTGTCGTCCTCCTTGCCGCTTTGCGGCGTGCGTACTCCTCCCGCGTATCCGACCACGCTCGACACCTCGTCGTCCGTGCGGCCGAGCACCAACCGCTCCGTCTGCACGAACTCGTGCTGCCGTCCCCAGAAACACCCGTTGCCGAAGTACACCTCCGCACCGGGGGTGATGGAGGACGCGAGGTCGGCGATGACACGACTCGGCCCTGCCCCTGGCGTGGTCAAAGACGCGAAGGTCAGCGCCCCGGCCTCGGCATCGAGCGCGCGCGCTTGGGGCACGAGCAGGCTGGACAGGGTCGCGGCGAACGCGGCGCGGAACACGGCGCGCCGGGTGGCGCGCGGGCGATCCGCTTCGGGGGGGGGCGTCGAGCTCGCACGCGTGGCAACGCGCGCGCGTCGCGCGGGCGCGAGGCCGGTTGCGAACGAATGGGCGTGCACTAACGACGTCATGGACGTGCCGATGGAGTGACTCATTCGTTGTCGCGTCAGCTTGGTGAACATGGACCAACTGCTTTGCCGCGCCGCGCGCTGCTGCTG
>TARA_B110000238_G_scaffold201099_1_pt1 | contig 15036 bp, 14 predicted proteins | sample TARA_B110000238 | Tara Oceans TARA_B110000238 (sample SAMEA4397569) | marine metagenome | biome: Polar Biome; feature: [SRF] surface water layer (ENVO:00010504); material: water (ENVO:00002006), including particulate matter (ENVO:01000060) such as... | depth 5 m | reverse complement strand
GCGTTGCAAAAAGGCGGGGTCCATATACGTCCACACATGACAGTGCCATTTGATACAATGAAGGATGTTACATCTCGACGTGATGTTCATAAAATACCTAACTCAAATATTGGTTGGTCTTATGTCAATAAACTGCACAATTTCCCGGAATTCGAAGATGAAAATGATCGGTTGTTTAACAATGATTGAAATTTACGAGATAGAGGACAACTACGTATCTTTTTATAATATTTAAGTTTAGTAGGGTTAGTTGTCCCCTAGACGGCGACTTTTGACCCGGAAATTGGTGCATCGGTTGGGAAATCGATAAAGGTCTGCTCAGAGCGCAAAATTGGTGCGTTTAATTAGGCGGCAATTAGCGCTCGAGAATTTCCACCGAGGTCGCGAACGGCCCATTGCTGCCTTTCATCAAGCGGCAAGATGTTGCGGCGCAGCGTCCGGTTAGCTGACTTCGCAATTCACGAAATGAGTGTTCAAATCGATTGCTGCAATGCGTCAAGGTAAGGGTTGTTGCACCCGCGTCAAACCCAGTTTTGATGCATCGTGGTGTTTGGCCCGTTTACTCCGAATAGCCTTCGAGTCCGCAATTGAAATTAAAATGAAAGATTTTTTCGGCAAGCGTTGATGATGCAACGTCGACATACTGGGCGCAAATGCTAGATTCTGCACGATATGAGTATTGAAGATTTATTGATTGCATTTCAAAAACGGCTAGCAGAATACGGTGCCATCGTGATTTTCGGATCTCTGCCAGACAGCAACTCGGTGATCAGTTCGGCAGTACCTGCGGCTTGAGTGAGCCCCAAGTGTCCATGCCCAAATGCATAAATAACTCGACTTGTTTTAGGTGAAATATCTATTATCGGCAGGCTATCAGGTGTTGATGGGCGAAAGCCCATTTGTTGTTGACCGCCCGATGTCTCCAAGCATGGCAAAAATTTGGCGGCCTTGTTCAACAGATGTTCTGCACGTTTAAAGTTTGGCGACAGATTTAAACCGCCAAGTTCAGTGGCTCCACCCACGCGAATACCATTTCCATTTCGGCTAACCACAAAACCATGATTGCCAAATGTTAGGTGGGTGCGCAATTCAAACGCCCCTTCAGGCAAAGTGGTATTATAGCCGCGCTCGGTTTCGAGCGGGATATGGTCGCCTAGGGTTTTCGCCAGAATATGTGACCATGCCCCCGCAGCGACCACCAACTGTTTGCAGAAAAGTTTGTCGCCAGACTGGATGTTCAGAATTACCCCGTCTTCTGTAGTATTAAGAGACGCTACATTTCCTTGTACAATCCGCCCACCCCGCTGGCAGAACTCTCTAGTCAAATGTTCAAGCCACTGTGCCGGATCACAAGCGTTCATCCAATCCGGAGTGAAACCAGCATGGGTGAAGCGTGGATCGATACCGGGTTGAACCTCGGCAATCGCACCAGAGTTTTTCAAAAAGTCAAAGCGAATACCATGCTCCCGACGTAAATTCCATCCAGGCAAGCTGGCGTCGAACTGACCTGCTCCTTCATAAAGCTGTAATTGCCCATCTCGTTGAATCAGATGTTCGCTAGAAACCTTTTTGATTTGACGCTCAAGAGCAACTCGGGAAAGGTCCATTAAATTGACCTGGGCCTGTATTGACGCCTGATAGCGATCACGCCAGCTGGCCCGCCAGAAACGTAACATCCAAGGCGCAATCTTAAAGGCGTAAGATGGTGGAATAGATAGCGGGCCCATTGGATCCAGAAGCCATTTTGGTGCTTTACGCATTATACCCGGTGTGGCCAACGGAACTATATCGGTGAAAGCAAATGCGCCTGCATTCATATCGGATACTTTGACACAATTTGGTGCGCGGTCCAGTAGGATCACCTCACGAAACCCTGAATCCTGCAAGGCCAGAGCGATGTTGATCCCAATGATACCGGATCCGACAATAATAATTTCGTGCGTCATTATTTCACCATACATGAGTGTATGCATTTGCTGGGCCGAGAGGAGCCCAGCATCTCAGAATCTGCTTAGATACTACGGTAATGTGTAGGCAGTTTTCACTGTCGTATAGAACTCGGCTGCGTAGGTGCCCTGTTCGCGAGATCCGAAGCTAGACCCTTTAGTTCCACCAAAGGGCACGTGGTAATCCACACCAGCGGTTGGCAGGTTGACCATAACCATCCCAGCTTGGGCATTGGTTTTGAAGTGGCTGGAATACTTTAGGGAGGTGGTGCAAATCCCTGAGCTGAGCCCGAATTCAGTATCATTCGCAACTTGAAGCGCTTCCTCATAATCGGATACTCGCACAACAGACGCAATTGGACCAAATACTTCTTCCCGATTGATTCGCATATTATTGTTAGTTTCTGTCACTAATGCTGGAGACATGTAGAAACCTTCGGTTTCGCAATTGAGCCGTTTCCCACCAATAACATTGCCACCTTCTTTGGTTGCAATATCAATATATGAGAGATTCTGATCCAATTGGCTCGCGTCTACCACTGGGCCCATTTGAACGCCTGCTCCAAGTGCATTTCCGACTTTCAGTGCAATCATTCGTTCGCTCAAAGCAGCTACAAAACGATCATGGATACCTTCGGTCACAATAAGACGAGAACTGGCCGTGCACCGCTGGCCGGTAGAGAAAAATGCACTGTTAAGTGACGCATCTACTGCGAGGTCCAAATCGGCATCATCCAAAACCACCATCGGGTTCTTGCCGCCCATCTCAAGCTGTACTTTCTTCAACTTTGCACCGCAGGATCTTGCAATCCCGCGTCCCGTAGGTACGGATCCGGTGAAAGAGATTGCATTTACTTTGTCGCTATCAATTAGACGTGGTCCAATCTGCGAACCGCTGCCCATTACAAGGTTTGCAACCCCGTCCGGCAATCCAGAGCGCGAGATAATCTCGATCAATGCATGCGCACATCCCGGTACCAGTTCCGCTGGTTTTAGTATGACGGCATTGCCATAGCAAAGCGCCGGAGCGATTTTCCAGGCGGGAATTGCGATTGGAAAATTCCAAGGTGTGATCAGGCCAACAACACCGATTGGTGAGCGTGTGATGTCAACGTCAATGCCTGGGCGGACAGAGGCCAATCGGTCGCCTGTCTGGCGTAGGGCCTCGCCTGCAAAGAACTTGAATATTTGACCTGCGCGTGCGGATTCCCCAATTCCTTCAGGCAATGTCTTACCCTCTTCACGTGACAGCAGATATCCCAACTCTTCTTTGCGGGCCAGAATTTCAGATCCGATAAAATCCAGAACATCAAAGCGTTGCTGCGGAGTCGATGTGGCCCATTTTGAAGCCGCAATGTGTGCCGCATCAATAGTGCGGTCAAGATCGGCAACGTCAGCTTTTGCGGCGTGCCCAAGTATATCACTGACGTCCGAAGGGTTGATGTTGGCAACGCTGTTTGCGGTTTCTTCCCAGTTACCGCCGATAAGGTTTTTATATTCCATGTTATTTTCCTATTCAGGAACGGAAACCACTGCGATAGGGGTCCGTTGGGTTAAAAATTAGATTTACTTCCGCCGTAACAAAGGCTTGCCCTGTAACAGTAGCGATCACTCCGCCATTGACACCAGGTTGGTAGCGAAGACTATAAGTGCTGCCAATGACGCTTTCCTGCACCCAGTCAGTGTCCGGGGGCAGGTCCCCGTCTGCAGCAAGGCATGCCAATTTCGCGGACGAACCCGTACCGCATGGCGACCGGTCATATGCTCCACTTGGACACATCACAAAATTTCTTCCATTTGCCTGCGGATCTTCCGCTGGGCCAAACAATTCAACGTGATCGATCCAGGCACCTTCTGGACCGGTTATTTTTGCGTCATCTAGCGCATCACGAATTGCAAAAGTAAGGTCAGTTAGGCGACGTATATTGGCAACGTCCAGTGGAATTGGGCAGTCCTTTACCAAAAAGAACCAATTTCCGCCCCAGGCGACATCACCGGTAATGGTTCCAATTCCTTCAACCTCTACCGAGACGGAATTGTGTAATCGGTAACTTTCAACGTTCACAACCGATACGGTGTTGGCGTCTTGCAGGTCAACTTCCACCACCCCGACAGGTGTTTCCACCTTAAACCTTCCGGGGGTTATCAGGCCAAGATGGTGAAGTGCGACAGCAATGCCGATAGTCGCATGCCCGCACATTCCCAGATTTTGAAGAGTATTAAAATAGATTACAGCGGCAACACATTCCGTATCAGAAGGCTCTACCAACAGCGCCCCAACCATCGCTTCATGTCCGCGAGGCTCAAGCAAAACGGCATCACAGAAATCTTGGTGTTCGGCTTCTAAACGCGCGGCACGTTCCACCAGCGACCTTGTTCCAAGGTCAGGGCCGCCATCAATAATCACGCGTGTTGGTTCGCCGGCTGTGTGGCTATCAATTACACGCATTCGGCGATAATCCCGCCTTGGGCGGACCAATTGGCGAACCATTTCCTAAACAGGCTATATTGGGCCTCGACATAGTTTCGTTGTGAATCTGACAATTCATCGGTTTCGTTGAAATGTAGGCGGTACTCTTCGTCGCCATTTAGAACCATCAGATGTTTGTAATAAAGTACAAGATCCGCACCCTCGTCAAAACTCGACAATATTCCTAGTGCTTCTTCTAGCTCAAGCGCACGAACACGTGCCTCTGCATGCCCGTCGGCGGCCCTCTGGCAAAGTGCGCAAAGAAGCAAAACTTCTTTTGGGATTGCGTTGCCGATTCCGGTTATCGCACCGGTGGCACCACAATTGACGAAACCGTGGTAAACAGCCGTGTCGACGCCAATCATAAGCGTCACATTATCATCACGTGACGTGATGTTTTCGGCAGCGTATCGTAAGTCATTTTTGCCGCCGAATTCCTTAAAACCAACGAGGTTTGCATGCTCAGTGCGCAATTCGAAAAACAGATCTGCACGCGTAGCAAAGCCATAATAAGGGCTGTTGTAGATAACCGCAGGCACATCGGCAGCGGCTGTCAAAATAGCTTTGAAATGTGCTTTTTGAGCGGAAATCGACGACCCCCGCGACAGAACGCGCGGAATTACCATCAATCCACATGCCCCTACTTTGGCTGCATGGGCGGCATGGGCAACGGCGGAATTTGTATTGGCTGCACCGGTTCCAACAACAACCGGCACACCAGCCTTTACGAGGCGCTCTACGCCCTCCATACGCTCCTCATCGGTTAGCAACGGCCAATCGCCCATTGATCCCGCATAGATCACGGCGGACATCCCGGCAGCGATTAATTCTTTACCCTTTTTTACCAGTGAATCGAAATCTGGGCTTCGATCTCCTTTGCATGGGGTCATCAGTGCAGGCATGCATCCAGTGAATATAGTTGAGGTCATAGAGTTTCTCCTATGAGTTGGCTGTTTACGCTAATAAGCGTTTTTTCGGGTATGAAGACTATATTGCATATTGGATCCAATATGCAATATAAAACATCACTTCATCATTGCTGAATAATAGTGTACGTCAATTTGATCACGGAGGCGTGGATATGAAACTGAAGTCAGTAGATATTTCCAAAACAGCATCGGTTTCCACAATCGTATTTGACGCGTTGCGAAAGGCGATCGTCGAGGGGGACATGCAAGAAGGTGAACCTCTTCGTCAGGACGAGATTGCGCAGCATTTCAATACCAGCCGAATCCCGGTTCGAGAGGCGATTTTTCGACTACAGGAGCTGGGACTAGTCAAAACCGAACGCTACAAAGGCGCTGTTGTTGCCAGCTTGTCAGCCGAAGAAGCTGCGGAAATATTTGATTTGCGGGCGCTTTTAGAACCTGAAATCATCCGAGATGCTGTACCAAGAATGTCCAAAGCACTTCTTTCGCAAGCGCGCGAAAGTTGCTTTGCTTTCTCAAATTCTTCGAACACGATGAAGTGGGGTGATCTCAACCGTGAATTTCACGACTTTCTATATAGCGCCAGCACCCTGAAGTATTTCACTGAAATCACCGACAGCGCCATGGATCGGGTGGATCGCTATATTCGTGCGCAGCTTGTCATGAGCAACGGAATGGAACGCGCAAACCTTGAGCATTCTGCAATACTTGAAGCCTGCGAGAGAGGCGATGCGGAATTAGCATCCAGACTTACGAAAGAACACATTCTAGGTGCCAAGCATTCGCTATTAGCACATTTTCCTAAACCGGCGAAAGGTTAGCTTTGCCGCTCACAGCACAGAAAAACCTATGAATAGAGCTTATTTGCACCCTGTAATTTCGGGATGTAATCAGGCAGTGGTTAGGATTCTTGGATGAGTCTGTTCGTTTCAAACGCCATCATCGAGGGGTCCATACACCCAGTTTAAAGTAGCGGAATGAGGCATATTTTGTCATTAGGGGACGCTACAAATCAGCACTGTCCGCTTCAAGAAAGTTTAACCTGACAAAACCGTTTTGGGATTAGCCTCCAAGGAATCACCCAGAATTACCCAATTTTTCACCAAGCGGATGTGGCGCATCGCGCTGGAGCTGTTATTTTCTCATAAATGTTATTTGGAGCTGCTTAAGGTTCCATATAGAAATTTCGGCGGCCTACTTGTCCCCGTGCTTGGTGGGTGGGCCACGCAGCTTGTTCTGATGGTGCCTAGGCGCCGCATCGACATCATCCAGGAGTCAGTATGAACGATCCTATCAAATCCGTCCGCATCGGTACCATGGTCAGCGCCTCTGGTGTGGGCGTGGCCCAGGCCCGCATTACAGAGATTGCCGACATGGGGTTCGAGAGCTTTGAGCCGTTCTTCTGGCAGACCACCAACGGCCAGGATCTTGCCGAGATGGGCAAGCGTTGTCGCGACGCCATTGGCGAACGGGACATCACTATGTCCACACTTGGCATGTTTGGTAACCCGCTGGAGGACAATCCGCTGGACCATGAAACGCTGAAGGGTTGGCAGGACTGCATCGACAACGCGCACCATTTCGGTGCAACCTGCGTAGCGGGGTTCACCGGGCGAGTTCGGAACCGTCCGCTCCCCGAGAGCCTGCCGCGCTATCGCGAGGTCTGGTCGGAACTGGCCAGGCGCGCCGCCGACAAGGGCGTGAAGATCGCCTTCGAAAATTGCGCGATGGGTGGCAACTGGCAGACCGGCGACTGGAACATCGCGCACAATCCCGACGCCTGGGAGCTGATGTTCAACGAGACGCCGGACGACAATATCGGGCTGGAATGGGAGCCCTGCCACCAGATGGTCTACCTCATCGATCCGATGCCGCAGATCCGGAAGTGGGGCACGAAGATCTTTCACGTCCATGGCAAGGACGCCACCATTCGGTGGGAGGTGATCCGCGAACATGGGATCTTCGGCAAGCACGATCCCGTCTTGATGCGGACCCCAGGGTTCGGCGATTCGAACTGGACCGATATCATCAGTGAACTGCGGATGGCGGGCTATTCTGGCGCCATCGACATCGAAGGCTGGCACGACCCGGTTTACCGAAATTCGCTAGAGATGACCGGCCAGATCCATGCCCTGCAGCATCTAAAGCGCTGCCGCGGCGGTGATTTCGTCAATGTCTCGGCACAGTATGGCGGCGGGGATCCATCGCTGACTTGATCGCGTGCAGCTGGGTCACTGGGCGGAAATAGGTGTTCCACATGCGAAGATTGAAATGCCTTGAGAAAGCGATTTCCCAAAAGAGGCGTTCGGGGTCAGTGGCGCGAACGCGGCCAATGCGCTGAACGGCACCGGGTGCAAGGCGACCAAGACCCGCGAGCGGGCTCAGCGCGCAGCCTAGGACCTGTGCTTTCACCCTAATGTCGTGGCCCTCACGCTGAGCCGGAAGCGCGGCAGGACGGTGGGGCTTCTGACCAAGGACTGCTGCGGGCGGTTCACCATGCCCGTCATGGTGGGCATAGCAGAGGCGCAGGTAGACGAGGACATCTCTGTTTTCATGAGCAATACCGGCGACGATGCCAGCGCTGGGCAGGTGCATCTAGATGTGATGCTGGACAAGCAGGTGAACGGCATCGTGCTGACCAGGAAGCGGATTGACTGACGTCTGGCGGTGAACCTGTCGGAGATGACGATCCCAGTGGCCTATGCATTTACCGAAGGGCCGGAGGGCGCCCTTAGCCTAGTGTCCAGCGAGGCGCAGGACGTGTTTGACGCGGTGGTCTTGCTATCGTGGGACTTCGACCGCTAGGTCGCAAAACGCGAGATCCGGATCGCCGTCCTGACCGGCTGCACTGCGCTTGGCATACCCGTCACGGCAGCTGTGGGTTAAGACTGCCCTGGGAAAGGGGAACTGAGACCATCACCCGATTTGTGCAACAGAATTTGGCATTGCCCAGTATTACCCAAAGTAGGAAGAAAACCCCTGCTGCTTGGCCGCAGATATATTAATCTTACCTCAGACGCGTGGGAAGGTACGTATCACGGTCGGTCTGGTCGAAGAGGACCCGACGACTTATTGAACGTATTGGCCTTTTGGCCCGCCACTCTCATGAGTTCTGCAAATGACCGCGTCGCGGGGTACCAGTGAAGATCCCCGAAATCAACGGCGACAAGGTCGCCAAAGGGAGGAAAAATGACTATTCAACGAATTATTAATTCAGCAGTTACCGCGTTAGGCTTGGTAGCAACCGCCACAATGGCTGTCGCCCAGAATTCTCCAGTCACACTTCAAGTTTGGTCTGTCGACGGTGCGAAGGAACCCGGTATAGCGGATACCTTCTCAGCGGAGTTTGATGAGCAAAACCCGGATATCAACATCGAATACAGGATCGTCCCCTTCGACGAACTGGTGAACGAGACCCTGCGCGCCTACGCGGCCGGCAATGCGCCGGACATCGTGTCGTTCGATAATCCGGACTTTCCTCTGTTCTCGTCCCGTGGTGCGATGCTCGACCTTACCGACATGATTGCCGAGTCCGAGGTCATCAATCCCAAGGTTTACTTAGAAGGACCACTGAATTCGGTGATGTGGGATGGAAAAATCTACGGAGTGCCCAAATACGCCAATACGATCGCGCTCTACTACAACGTCGACAAGTTCGCGGAAGCCGGAATCGACGGCCCCCCGGCTACCTGGAGCGAACTCGCGAAGGATGCTGCGAAGCTCGCCGATCCGGCCAACGGTTTCTATGGGCTGACTTGGTCGGCGCGGGGAAACGAAGAAGGGACGTTCCAGTTCCTTCCTATCATCCAGATGTCGGGCGGCGGCTATGACGACGTGAACACCCAAGGTGCCGCGGAGGTGCTGGGTCTCATGAAAACCATGATCGAGCAGGGCCATGCGTCCCAGGACGTCCTGAGCATGGGCCAGTGGGACAGCACTGGCACCTTCAACTCGGGCAACGCCGCTATGGCAATCTCGGGTGACTGGGAAATAACCCGAATGCTGAAAGAAGCCGATTTCGAATGGTCGCTGGCCCTGCTGCCGACGATTGAGGAAGGCGGCAAGCGTTCCTCCGCTCTCGGCGGCTTCAACTGGGGTATCATGTCCAACACAGAACACCCCAAGGAGGCTTTCCGGCTGCTGGAATACTTCGTGCAGCAGGACCATCGGTTGACCCCAGAGTTTGGCAGAGGTGGTGCTCGAACAGGCCTCGAGATACCCGAGACGGGCAGCAAATTGAAGGATGCCACGCTTGCGACCTTCCGGGAGCAGATGAAGTATGCCCAGCCGCGCGGTCCGCACCCGGAGTGGCAAAAAATCTCCAAGGCGATCTATGAAGCCATGCAGTCCGCCCTGACTGGACAGGTATCCCCGGGAGATGCGCTGAGCCAGGCGCAGGCGACGATTGACGGGGTCTTGAACTGACAATACCATCCGTCCTCAGCTCCGGTGAACGTATCACCGGAGCTATTCTTTCACGCCGTTACCACCACCGAGAATAGGGAGCCGGCCCATGCGCAGAATTCTATCGGGCATCGTCGACGGCAAGGGTTTCGACATCCTGCTTGTCTCGGTGACCATGAGCTTCCTGGTCGCGATGGCGGGTATCCCGCTGGTCTACAACATTGTGATGAGCTTCCAGGAGGTCGACATTTTCAACCTCAACACCTTCTCGCGGCCTTACGTGGGACTGAAAAACTACCGCGAGGTGGTGAGCCAACCAGAGTTCTGGCTTGTGATGAAGAACACGACCTTCTTCGTCTTCGGTTCGATCGCGGGCCAGTTCACCCTAGGCTTCGCGCTAGCCATCTTTTTCATGGCGCGGTTTCCCTTTGCGGAAACTATTAGAGGCGTCTTCCTAGTTTCGTGGGTGATGCCCAGCCTCGTCGTAGGCGCGCTCTGGGGCTGGATCCTGTCCGGCGACTTCGGCGTTCTAAACGCGATCCTGGAGGCGATCGGACTGATTGACGACACGTTGTTCTGGAAATCCGACCCCCGTCTTTCGATCTGGGCGGTGACCATCGCCAATATCTGGCTCGGGCTGGCCTTCAACATGATGCTGCTGTCCGTAGGCCTCGCCGCGATCCCGCGAGACATCTACGAAGCGGCCGAACTCGACGGCGCCAACGGCTGGAACCGATTCACGACGATGACCCTTCCGATGATGCGCTCGACCATCGGCGCGGTGCTGGCGCTGGGATTGATCTACACGCTGCAGCAGTTCGACCTTTTCCCGGCGATCACCGAGGGCGGCCCGGCAAACTCTTCCTCCGTGGCCCAGTTCTGGGCCTGGCGGTGGTCGTTCGTGGTCTTCGACTTCGCCAAGGGAGCGACTGTGTCCGTGATGATGCTGATCTTCGTGCTGATTGCTTCCATCGTCTACGTCTGGTCGACTCGGCACGAGGTGCGTGGATGACCCGAATACGTTTCCCGTACGCCTGGCTGGCGCTCGCGCTAGCGCTCGCGGCAATATACCTTTTCCCACTCTACTGGATGTATGTTACCAGCCTGAAGGGACAGTCGGAGATCTTCGCCAACCCGCCAACCTTCTGGCCGCGCGACCCAAACCTCTCGATTTACCCAGAGACCTGGCGGGAGCGGACGATGAGCGTGTTCCTCTGGAACTCCGTCGTCATCGCCGCCGGCGTCACGGTGCTTACCGTGTTTCTCGGTACCGGCTGCGCCTATGTCCTGGCCCGCTACCGCAGCACCTGGATCGACTTAGGCCTCTTTTGCATCCTGATGCTCCAGGTGCTGCCAGCGTCGGTGATGATCACACCGCTCTACGTGGTGTTCAACCAGGTGGGCCTGCTGTCGTACCCGCGGACCGCGGTCATTCTCGCCGCCGCGGGCAAGTCGATTCCGTTTTATATCGTCCTCGTCCGTGCGACCTTCATGAACGTGCCGCGCGAATTGGAAGAGGCTGCGCTGGTCGATGGCAACTCTCGCTGGGGGGCATTATTCTTCATCGTGCTGCCGCTGGCGCGGAACGGCATCCTTGTGCTAGCCATACTGACCTTCATGCAGGCCTTCGGCGAATACATCTATGCCAAGTCGATCATTACGACCCCGGCCTACCAGCCCGCGAGCGTCGGGCTCTCGGGCTTCCTCGGTCCGAACTCGACCGACTGGAACGGAATCATGGCCTATTCGGCGATCTACGTGACCCCGATCGTGGCGATCTTCGTCATCCTGCAACGCCGGATCATCGCCGGCCTGACCTCCGGAGCACTGAAATGACACCCCAGATCGAGATCACCTCCCTCGACAAGCACTATGGCGATTTCCATGCGCTCAAGGACATCAACTTAACGATTCCCAAGGGCGCGTTCACCGCGCTGGTAGGGCCGTCGGGATGCGGTAAGTCCACGCTGCTGCGCTGCATCGCCGGGCTGGAGTCGATCACCTCCGGCACCTTGCAGATCGCTGGAGAGACGATAAACGACATGCCGCCCCGAAAGCGAGACGTGGCAATGGTGTTCCAGTCCTACGCGCTCTACCCGCACATGAACGTGCTGGGAAATCTCACCTATTCCCTGCGGTTTAAGGGCTTCGGCAAAGAGGCAGCGCGCAAGAAGGCCAACGAGGTGGCCCAGGTCATCGGTCTGGAGACCCTGCTGGAGCGTTACCCGAGAGAGCTGTCGGGCGGCCAACGCCAGCGTGTCGCAATGGGCCGGGCGATTATCCGCGACCCCAAGGCGTTCCTCTTCGACGAGCCGCTCTCGAACCTCGACGCGGCCCTCCGCGTCCACATGCGGATGGAGATCCGATCCCTGCACGACCGCTTGGGCGCGACCTCGGTCTATGTCACCCATGACCAGATCGAGGCGATGACCATGGCTGACCATGTGGTTGTTATGCGCGCCGGCCTGATCGAACAGCAAGGCTCGCCGCTAGAGCTTTACGACCGACCCTCCAACCGCTTCGTGGCGGGCTTCATTGGCTCGCCCGCTATGAACTTTATCAAGGGCGAGGTCGCCGCGAATGGAAGATCGGTCAAACTGGAACTGGACGGCGCTCCCGTACTACCGCTGGGCCGCGATCTGCAGCCGGACCGCTGCTTGACAGTAGGGCTACGTCCCGAGCACCTGCGGATCGACCCCGAAGGCGCCCAGCTCCTAATCCCCGTTCGCGTCGTCGAAAGCACCGGCTCGCTCACTTACTACACGACAGAGACCGACCCCGGACTAATGGTCGTAGAACAGGGCCGCCCCCGCTACCGCGCCGGCGAAGCCCTCCCGCTGTCGATGGCACCAGAAGACATTCATCTCTTCGACGACGCAACGAGATTGACAATCTGAGGGGCTCACGACATCCAGTGGGATGGAACCGAGCGTCAGTGATACTTCAGACCGCCGATGATCACTGCACCAGTGATACCGTCCCTCGGCTTTTGCCGAGGCTGGGCGGAGCTCAGGAATGCTGTGCGACGAAGTCCTGCACGCGGACTGTTTGTCCCGAGCGCGCGCTTTCGATCGACGCGAAAATCAATGCGCTGGCCTGCACGTTCCTGTCGACGATCGTCTCCATCTCGGGGCCACCGTCGAGCCAGTTGCAGAATTTCTCAATCAGCCACGAGTTGATCCACTTGGGTTGCTCGAGAAGCTGAATTTTCTGTCCCTGTCCCTCGCGGTGACGCTGCCGCTTGAGCGGCTGGCGCGTGAACACCTCGATCTTCCGGTTGTTCAGGATCGCGGTGCCATTCTCGCACTCCACCCGCACGTATTCCTTGGTCCAGTCGTTGAGGCCAGTCGCTGAGGAAGACGACCCCTCGTAGAGCCCACGTACCCCGTTTTCAAACTCCATCGCAACGATGCCGTCGACGTCGCCGGCATATTCAGCCCAGGCAGGCTTCCACGTCGTGGCGAAGAGGTTGGAACATTTCGCGCCCGCGAAATCGGCAACGAGGTCAAGATGATGCACCGCACCCTCGATCAGGAGCGGATCCTGCATTGTATGCCGAAAAAGAGCGCCCCAATCCATGTGGTTGCGCATGTCCGAGTAATAGCGGCAACTCACCATGTTAACCGTGCCAAGGGAGCCGCCCCGTATGATCTGGCGCAGGGTCGTCTTGTCTTGGTCGAAGCGGTGGCTCATCGTGACCGCCATTTTGCGGCCCGCCTCGCGTATCTTTCGAGCGATGCGGACAGAGCCCGCCATCGTGTCGGCGATGGGCTTTTCGCAGAGGACGTCGACACCGTGGGTGATCGCAACGTCGATCACCGCCTCGTGGAACTCGGGCGGCACGACCACGGTGCAGAAGTCGGCCTCAATCTTCGAGAACGCTTCGTCGATATCGGTGAAGCAGGCGCTGTCCGGCAGGCCAAGGAGCTGCTGGCCCAGCTTTACCGCCTCAGGGTCGGTATCCACGATGGCGACTACCTCGACCTTACCGTCGGCGATGTTGTTGCCAAGGAATTCCTTGCACCAACGGCGCCCGAAGCCGCCGATGCCGACGTGGATCACTCTCTTTGTCATATCAGTCCCTTCCCTCTGCCAGGACCGCTGGTCCGTGCGTGTGTTCCCAAAGATGGCCGACTCGCTTTTCGCGCTCGAGGCCGGTTTCGAAGAATACGGCCCGCACGGGTTTAGGTGCGTGCAGCATGTCGTGGTGCCGGCCCATTCCGATGCATAGACAGTCGCCGGGCGAGAAGCCCGCCGCCTCGCCGTCGACGACGACCGTGGCGCTGCCTTCGAGGAGAATCCAGTATTCGTCGCAATCATGGTAATGGGAGTCAACCATGGTCGTCTTGTGGTACGAGACCGGGTCTCCCCTGTCGGATGAATCTTCGACGTCGACCGCGGAGAAGACGCCGCAGCCGCCGAGCTCGTCTTCCCATTCGCCCGACAGCAAGACGACGAGGCCAGTTTCTTGAACTGGCGTCACGCTTGCCGGCGCATCATCGGGTAAGAAGTCGATGAATTGGCCGTTGCCAATGACCTGTGATCTGTTTCCAATCCGCACGTTGACGGATCCGCCGCAGGACACGAGCCGGGCCTTTGGGCCCGGTGGCTCCACTTGGGTTCCGTCCCCCTTCAGATGAAGGATCGAGTATGACCGAAGCCGACACCAATCCGGCAGCCTGTCGCCTTCGCGCACGATCCGTGGCATTCGATTTTTCCCTTGCAAATAATCTAGCTTGACAACATATTAAATGCACGGGGATGTAAATGCAGCAGGCGGTAGAGGCGGAAATGGGTAAAACTGAGCAAGGACAGCTCTTCCTCACTGCTAATCTGCAGAGAAAGATCGCGGGCGGTCGAACGATCTACTGCCCGTGCCTCGCGGGCCTGCCCGCCGACGTCGCATTAAGTGTAGGTATCCTTCCTGTCCACGATGCCAACCAGGTGCTTCTCGACGGTCTGGAGGGGTTGAATATTGATCTCCTTCCCGACTTCGCGGGGATCTGCATTGCCGACCCCTTTCGTCGCCTTAGCGATATCCTTGACCGGATCGAAGCAACAGGGATCACTGGTGTGACCAACATGCCAACTGTCGTGCCGTTTCTGCACAGCGAAACCGAGTCATCGTACTCGGAGATTCACCGTGCCGAGCTCCGGGGGCTCGACTTGGCGGCCGAACGGGGGTTCGATGTATTGTTCATCACGACGCCCGGCGCGGCATCAGCGGCGCAAACTACCACGTTGGATCAGCTAAAACTGATCGGGTTCTAGGCGTGCGGACCACCCT
>TARA_B110000238_G_scaffold60746_1_pt1 | contig 15120 bp, 8 predicted proteins | sample TARA_B110000238 | Tara Oceans TARA_B110000238 (sample SAMEA4397569) | marine metagenome | biome: Polar Biome; feature: [SRF] surface water layer (ENVO:00010504); material: water (ENVO:00002006), including particulate matter (ENVO:01000060) such as... | depth 5 m | reverse complement strand
AGATAATCAACCAAAAGGTTTTTTGTAAACTGTTCGCTTTCATAATGACCGATATCTGCCAAAAGAATGCTGTTTTCTGCCTTAAAAAATTCATGATATTTAAAATCGGCGCTCACATAGGCATCGGCATGCGCTCTTTTTGCATTCGAAATGGCAAAACTCCCAGAACCTCCTAGAACGGCTACTTTTTTTATTTTTTTATTTATAAGAGCAGAATGACGAACGCAGTCAGTTTTCATCGTTTTCTTTAAATATCGTAAAAATTCTTCCTCACTCATTTCTGATGGTAATTCGCCAATCATTCCCATACCTATGTTTTGATGTACATTTTCTGTAGTTACAATTTCATAAGCTACTTCTTCATAAGGATGATTTTCTTGCAATGTTTTTAAAATAGCAACTTCATTTTTATTTTCAAAAGTTATAGAAATTTTCGTTTCCTTTTCTACATGAAGCTTGCCTATTTCACCTAAAACAGGATTTGAATGTTCTTTCCCTCTATAAGTGCCCTCGCCTATAATATTAAAAGAGCATTGGTCATAATTACCAATAGCTCCTGCGCCAACAGAAAAAAGAGCAGTTCTTAATGCAGCAGCATTACTTAAGGGCACATAGGTTGTTAATTTTTTTATAATTCCTTTTTTAGGAATTAGAATTTTGCTGTTAATTAATCCCAAAACCTCGCACATTTTTGCAGAAACGCCGTTTTTAGAATTATCAAGCGCTGTATGTGTTGCATAAATTGCGATATCATTTTTTATCGCTTTTAAAACAACTCTTTCCACATAAGAATTTCCATTTAATTTTTTTAATCCACTAAAAATAATAGGATGAAAACTTATAATTAGATTACAGTTTTTAGTAATTGCTTCATCAATAGTTTCTTCTAAAGTATCTAACGTTACTAAAATTCCAGTAACTTTCGTGTTGTAATTGCCTATTAATAAACCGATATTGTCAAAATCTTCTGCATAGTTTAGAGGAGCTAATTCTTCAATATAATTTGTGATGTTTTTAATCGTCATTCGAGTTGTTTAAAAAAAATCAAAGTTAAGATTTTTAATCGTAGAAATATTTATAGATTTTAACCCGAATTGCTTGTAAAAATGCAATTACTTAAAGTTTATGTTTCACTAGATTTGGTAAAGGGAATCTCAATAATAAAATATCTTTATGAATTCATAAATATTTTTGGTGTTTTTAAGAAATTCTTTATTGTATTTTTACACTGATGAAATTTTTTAGATTTTTATTGTTTCCGTTTGCAATTTTGTACGATTTAATTACAATAATTCGAAATTTTTTATTCGATGTTGAAGTTTTTAAATCGACTTCTTTTGAATTACCAGTAATTGTAGTTGGGAATTTAAGTGTTGGTGGAACTGGAAAGACACCACAAATAGAATATTTAATAAGAATCTTAAAAGATAGATCTAAGGTAGCTGTTTTAAGTCGAGGATACAAGCGTGAAACAAAAGGATTTAAGCTTTTAAATAGCCGTCATAGTGCTTTAGATGTTGGTGATGAACCTTTGCAGTATTTTAAAAAATTTAAGGGGATAGATGTTGCGGTAGATGCGAATAGGGTAGAAGGAATTCAAAAGTTGATAAATGGTCAATCACCAGAAATTATTTTATTAGATGATGCGTATCAACATAGAAAAGTGAAAGGCAGTTTTTATATCTTATTAACAAAATTTGATGATTTATTTACGGATGATTTTTTATTACCTGTAGGTAATTTAAGAGAAAGTAGGGCAGGAGCTCATAGAGCTGATGTACTGGTTGTGACAAAATGTCCAGTTGATTTGAATATTGAGCAACAAGAAGAAATTAAAAGAAAATTAAAAAAGTTTGATAAAAGAGTTTTTTTTACAACAATTTCTTACGGAAATATTTTATCTAAAGATAAAGAAATTATTATTGATGATCTTAAAGATTATAATGTTTTATTGATTACAGGTATTGCAAACCCTGATTCTTTACTGGATATTTTAGATATTAAAAAAATAAAATTTAAGCATTTAAAATATGCAGATCATCATCATTTTTCATCTACAGAAATTGAGAAAATTAAACAAGAGTTTGTTGCAATAGCATCGAATAAAAAAATTATAGTAACAACAGAAAAAGATTATATAAGACTTGAAAATAGAATAAATAATCTTTTTTATATAGAAATTGAAACACGCTTTTTAGGGGTTCAAAATAGAGGTTTTGACCAAATAATTAATGCTCATATAAAACAAAGTAAATCTTAAAAAGAGCATTTATTTGAGTTGTTAGAAAGATTCTATAAATAAATGCTCAATAGTTACAAAGCACAATAAAATATAGTAAGGCACAGTTTATATTATGGTAATTGTTTTATTTTTAATATTTTTGGTGAAATTATATTATGTATGAGTAAATTAATTCAAGTTGTTTTTATTTTGTTAGCTTTTCAGACCTCTTATTCACAGGTTTTAAAGAGTTTAAATAATGAAGTTTCTAAACTTAATGAAATTAAATTACAATGGAAACCAACTTTTAAGGAGGCGTTAAAGAAATCTAAAAAGGAAAAAAAACCTATTTTAATGTATTTTACAGGTTCGGATTGGTGCGGTCCTTGCAAAATTTTGAATACTAAATTATTTCATACAGAAAAGTTTAAAATATTATCAGATAAAGACTTAATCCTTTTAGAAGTAGATATACCTAAAAGAAGAGATTTGTTAACAGCTTCAAAAATGAAGGAGAATCTTTTTTTACAACAAAAATATGGTGTAGAGGCTTTTCCAACCTTATTGATGGTAAATCATAGAGGGAAAAAAATAGCAGAGAAAAAAGGATATATAATGACAGAATACTATTACCTCTTTTTTCAATCAGTTATTAATCAATATTAGAAAAAAACTAATCAGATAGGTTCGTTTTTTTGTTTTTTAAAATTGTCTCGTCTTAAAATAGCGATACACTAAAACATTTGCTAAGTAAAACGAAACTAAAAATGATGTCTCAATTTTTTAAAACCTGAAATTGTTCAAGAAATTGAACGTTTTAGACTCATAAGAGTTAAAGCTTGTTGTAATTATGGTATTCAAGCTATATTAATAATAGCTGATAGTTAAGAAAATATCTTAATTTTGATTAGAAAAAATCAATTTCCTGTCTATGCAGTTAAATTACTTAGATAAAAAAATAAAGCTAGAATAAAAAGTCAAAACATAGAAAAAAAACAGAATATCTAAATATTTGACTAAACGTAGGAATAAAAAGGTAATTAAAATCAATATGCTTTTTGATATGGATGAAAGATAGTTTTATATTTAGATAAGAAAAAATTATCCACAAAAGATGTTGACCAATAAAGAGAAATACTAAAGAAAAATTAGTTTCTACTTGAGGATTACTTGGGGTAAATAATAAGTTTTACCATTGAAGAATACAATCAAAACTACATAAACAAAATTTAGCGTAAAAGGTCAACGATTTAGTTTGTGAATTATGGGTAAAGAAGTGACGTTTGTGCTCAGGAAAATCACATTATTTGTTAGAAGATAAATTGAAAACATAAAAGAGGGTATTGATATATCATTTACAATTTAAACTCAATCATTTATGAATTATTGCTAAAAAGTTGTATCCAACAAACAACAGAATCGCAGCACATCTATAGAAAATAAAGAAATAAGGTTTATATCCTGAGGATATGCCCTTAAGAAAAGGTTTGGGTAATTGATATCATATATTTTAGAGGTCGAAAACTCTCAAATTAACTTGAATTAACTGCAAACGTGCTATTAAAAAAAAATATGGAATTTATCGTCTCAAATAACTTGTGTATTGAAGGCTTATTAGAAGTTTTGGGAATAGATAAGAAATCCAAAATTATAAAGAATAGTCATTAATTCAGATAGAGGTATACAGTATTGCTTATATTATTATCAGGAATTACTTGTTCAAAATGGAATTCGGCAGGTAAACCATTATGAAAATTCAGGACATCAAAATAATAAATGGAATTTTAAAATAAGAATTTAATATTGCTAAATATAATAGAAGCTTAAAATTAAAGAGACACATTGTTAGAGAATCAATCAAAATTAATAATGAAGAAAGATCTTAATATCGAATTATATTTTCATGACAAATCAAAAGCACAAACAAACTAAAATGCAAATGAAAAATTTTAAACCGAAAAAACTGAACAATATTATTATTATTGTTCAGTTTTAATTGTTAAATTATATCCTTTATTAAGCTGTCTCGACTATTTAAGATGAGACAAAAAGTTATCTATTTTTGATTTCCAACTCTAAAAGTGGTTCTTCTATTAATACCATGTTCAGATTCAGAACAAACAACATTGTCAGAACATTTATTTAATAGTTTAGATTCTCCAAAGCCTTTTGCGTACAATTGACTAGTATTTATTCCTCTAGATATTAAATAATCTGTTACAGCTTTTGCTCTTCTGTCAGATAAGTCTTGGTTAGCTCTTTTAGTACCTCTCATATCCGTATGTGATTCAATGAATACAGCCATTCCGTCTTTTAAAATTGGTAATAATCTAGCATCTATGATTCTTGTTGCTCCCTCATTTAAAGTAGCACTAGAGAAATCCCAATTTATTGGTAAAGGAGTATTATTTACCAATTGACAATCAACAGCTTTCCAAGTAGTTAAGCCACCTTTTTTTACTAAAATTTCTTTTGATACAGATCTGAAAACTGCTGGCATGATTATTTCTTCTGTTCTAGCATCTCTTACAAGAACGGTTTTTTGTATAGTTTTATATTCTGGTTTCGTTTGTACAATTGTAGTTTCTGGTTTTTTAACCATTATCTTTCTCTCATACGTTTTTGTAATACCAGGAATCGGTAATTTAAATACGGTTGCATCTTTCTGAAGCTTTTCAACAGGCATCGTTCTAAACTGCGCTGGCAGTGGCTTATAACACCAATATCTACAATCTTCTGGATCATTAGAATCACAATCGGGCATTTTTTCACTCATTTCCCAACTTGCTGATGCCGCCTTGGTTTCTACAGTTTCAAAGCTTTGCACAAAAATAGCTTTTTGAGTTTCTAGTTTTGTTCCATCTTCTTTTTCGTAATAAGTTACTACTTGGGTGCCCCAAATAGCGGGCACTATTAATACCTCTTGCCCCGCTTCTCTAATCAGAACTTTTTCCTGAATAGTTTTATATTCAGCCGGATAAGTAACTAATTTTCTGTATTCTGGAGAAACTACTACGTTTACAGTTTCATTTTTCCAAATATCTGGGGTTTTACAACGAACATAACATTTTCCTGGTTCAGGATTTAATGGTAATTCTTGACCAATAACAACCGTAGCACTCATCAATAATACTAAATTTAATAGAAATTTTTTCATAATACTAACCTTATTCAATACCCTTATTAAAATTTGAAGATTGACTCAAATGTACTAAAAACAATTATAAATCGTTGGTAAAATGAATCTTTTATAACTCATTATAAAACAAACTTTTTATGATTCCATCAGAGAGTCCAATTTTTGGAACATAAATTTTTCTTGCTCCACTCCATTTCATTGCAGATAGATATATTTTTGTTGCAGGTACAATTACGTCTGCTCTATCAGGATTCAAGCTCAATTCTGAAATTCTTTCTTGATAGCTCATTTGTTTTAAAAACTGATATTGTGCATTTAAATATATAAAAGAAATTGGTTTTCCTTCGGTTCTCCCCGACATTTTAAAAAGTTTATTAATATTTCCTCCAGAGCCAATTAGAGATACATTTTTTAGATTTTTAGTCTTTTTTTTAATCCATTTTTCAACATTTGAGAAAATTTCTTTATTCACGGATTTTTTATTGCTTAATAAGCGCACTGTTCCCATCTTAAAAGATTTTGAGGTAATAATTTTGCCTCCAGAAAAAATAGTAAATTCAGTGCTACCTCCCCCAACATCTACATATAAATACGAGCTGTCACCACTTATCAATTCATTTAAGTCTGTAGATGATATAATTTCGGCTTCCTCTTTTCCGCCAATAATATTTATTTTTACGCCGGTCTGATCAAAAACTTTTTCAACAATTTCAGCTCCATTTTTAGCTTCTCTCATAGCGGAAGTAGCGCAAGCTTTGTAACGTTCTACATGATGCACTTGCATTAATAATTTAAAAGCTTCCATAGCGTTTATCATTCTAGTGGTATTTTCTTCACTAATAATACCGCTTACGAATGCATCTGCACCTAAACGAATAGGAACGCGCACCAATGATGATTTTTTAAATTGAGGGTCTCTTCCTTCTTTTAATATTATATTAGAAATCAGCAACCTAATTGCATTAGAGCCGATATCAATAGCACCGTATTTTTTTATTTCTAACAAATTAAAATTATTTATGATTTTTCGGGAATTCAGACATCACAGTTTTACCTTTTTTTAAATTTTTCCAGTGTTTCTCGTCAAATTGAATTCCAATAACTCCACATGTCGTAACATGTGCCAATGGCTCATTACCGAACTTATTTACAAAAGTGTTGATACCATGATCGTGACTAAAGATTATCGCTGTACTAAAGGCATCATCTAAAGCTTTTACGGTTTTCACTAAATAACCATCACTAAAACTATATAATTGCCGTCTTATTTTTAGATTTGATAAAGGGTATTCGAAATTTTCGCAAAATATTACTGCAGTGTGCAGAGCTCTATTTGCGCTACTAGAAATGAAAACATCTGGTTTAGGAATTTCTTTTGATAAGAATTTTGACATTAAATGAGCGTCTTTAATTCCTCTTCTTTTTAGAGGTCTATCGATATCTTCAATGCCTGAATATTCCCAGGACGATTTTGCATGACGAACTATGTAAAGTGTTTTCATTTAATTTGGTTATTGAAATGTAAATATAAATATTAAGGTGACAACCTTTCTAATTTCCAAGAAAAATCTTTGTCCAAAGAATATCTTATTCTATCATGCATTCTATTGGCTCTTCCTTGCCAAAACTCTATAGAAATTGGTTTTATAAGATAACCACCCCAATGTTTTGGTCTTAAAATTTCTTCTCCTTCAAACTTTTTTTCGAACGTTTTTAAATTTTCATCAAGTTCTTCTCTAGATTTTACAACTTTACTCTGTTCAGATGCCCATGCACCTAATTTACTCCCATCAGGTCTTGATTCAAAGTAACCATCAGATAAATTTTCTGATAATTTTTCCGCTTGTCCTTTGATGATAATCTGTTGCTCTAAAGCTGGCCAAAAAAAAGATACACAAATATTATTATTACCCTCAATTGCTTTTCCTTTTTCTGAATTGTAATTGGTGTAAAATATAAAGCCTTCCCAAGTATATTTTTTTAGCAGCACAATTCTACTTTTTGGAAATCCATCTTTGCCAATTGTAGAAAAAGTCATGGCGTTTGTTTCTTCAACTGTATCAGAACTATCTGCATTTAAAAACCATGTTTGAAACAATTCCATCGGGTTTTTTGGACAGTTGTTTTCTAAAAGTTCTTGTTTTTCGTAAGATTTTCGGTAATTACTTAAGTCTTTTGACATATTAAATTTTTAGTATAACAAAAATACAAATGTTTTTTAGGAAAAAGGAAAGGATTTTTGGAGATTTGATAAGGAGATCAGGGTTCTTTATTACTTGTTTTTAAAATTTATAATCCGAAAGTTATCGGTATTAGTCAAGTTTTTAAAATAAAGGGATTGATCAGAAATGGTATTTTTAAATTTAGCTCTATATTTTCAATAATTATTATTCTTATAAAACACTTAAGCAAGAAGTTACGAATAATGTTTTTTCGAAATCACTGATAAATTAAATTAGAGGCAGAGTTTTTAATTAATAGAATTATCTTATGCTTAACGTCAGTGATTAACAGCAAAGTTTGACAACTTGGGTTTTCATTAAACTAAAAATAAGGTTTTTTTATGATTGATACTTCGTTCCCTAGGGTCGAGGTAGTTTATTTTTAAAAACATTTGTAATCTAAATACTTATCTCCATAATTGGTTTTATTTTAAAATGCACACGGCGTAAAAAATAATTTCATGAATGTTTTCAGTGGCTTTAAAAATAAAAAACTCATCAGGGATCCTGACGAGTTCGTGTTTGTAATTATATTTGTATTGTATTTACATCGCAACTAAATCTCCAGCAATATCTTTTGAGGGTAATTCTGATTTCCCCATTAAAAATATATCTACTTGTCTTGCAGCTTCTCTGCCTTCAGAAATGGCCCAAACAATTAAAGATTGTCCACGACGCATATCGCCAGCTGTAAAAATATTGGGAACATTTGTCTGATATTTTCCATACGCCGCTTTGTAGTTAGAGCGATCGTCTTTATGAATTCCCAATTTGTCGGCCAATGTACTTTCTGGGCCTGTAAAACCTAAAGCTAATAGCGCTAAATCACAAGGCCAAGTTTTTTCTGTACCTTCAATTTCTATTAATTGGGGTCGTTGACCAGGAACTATTTTCCATTCAACATTCACCGTTTTCAAGGCAATTAATTTTCCGCTTTCATCTTTTACAAATTCCTTTGTATTGGTTAACCAATTTCGATTTGCGCCTTCTTTATGAGAGGAGGAGGTATTTAACTTCAAAGGCCAAAAAGGCCAAGGAGTCGTTGGAGAACGATGACCAGGAGGTTTTGGCATAATTTCGAAATTAACCACAGATTTCGCTCCATGTCTATTTGAAGTACCAATGCAGTCAGAACCGGTATCTCCACCACCAATCACAATGACATCTTTGCCAGTTGCCATTATTTGGTTTTTTACTTCTTTACCAAATAATACTTTTGTTTGTTGTTTTAAAAACTTCATTGCTTGCACAACACCGTCTGCATCACTGCCAGGAGTTGGTAAACTTCTACTTTCTGTAGATCCTCCGCATAAAACAATACTGTCAAAATCTTTTAGGTCTTTTACATCATAATTCACACCCACATTGATATTTGTTTTGAACAGAATCCCTTCTAACTCTAAAATAGCAATTCTTCTATCAATAATTCCTTTTTCCATTTTGAAATTAGGAATTCCATAACGTAATAAACCACCAACTTCATCATCTCTTTCAAAAACAGTAACAGTATGACCAGCTCTATTTAGTTGCTGTGCTGCAGCTAAACCTGCGGGACCAGAACCGATTACTGCAATTATTTTTCCAGTTCTAACTTTTGGAGGTTGTGGTTTTATCCATCCTTCTTTGAAGGCTCGTTCTACGATATTTTTTTCAATATTCTCTATAGATACAGGGTCTTCAATAATTCCTAAAACGCATGCCTGTTCGCAGGGAGCTGGACATAAACGACCTGTGAATTCAGGAAAGTTGTTGGTAGAATGTAAAATCCACGAAGCTTTTTGCCATTCACCCTGATGCACCATGTGATTGAAATCTGGAATTAGATTTCCTAACGGACAACCACTGTGACAAAAAGGAATACCACAATCCATGCAGCGTGAACCCTGTTTGGTGATTTCTTTATCAGAAAGAGGAACTGTAAATTCTTTATAATTTTTTACACGATTCAATACGGAAGTGTACGTTTCATCTTGTCTTTCAAATTCTTTAAATCCTGTTGTTTTTCCCATGACATTATGCTGTTGTTAGTTCTTCGAACATTGGCGCTTCAGTTGCTAAACGCTTTAAAGCTTTTTTGTATTCAGTTGGCATCACTTTTACAAAGTTGTTTAAACTTGTATTCCAATCTGTTAATAAGGAGTCTCCTTTTTTACTATCTGTATATAAGACATGCTTTTCAATTAAAGATTTTAAATGTATCTCATCCTCATCAGAAATGGCTTCAAATTCAATGGTCTCGGTATTACAAAGGCCATTTACAAATTTGTTTTCTGGATCGTATACATAAGCGATTCCTCCGCTCATGCCTGCGGCAAAATTTCTTCCTGTTTTTCCTAAAACAACGACTGTACCACCAGTCATATATTCGCAACAGTGATCTCCTACACCTTCTACAACACTAATTGCACCAGAATTACGAACTGCAAAACGTTCTCCTGCAATTCCATTAATATATGCTTGTCCATCTACTGCACCGAACATACAAACATTCCCAACAATAATATTATCTTCTGCAATAAAATCGGCTTTAGTAGGTTTCTTTACAATTAATTTTGCTCCAGATAAACCTTTTCCTAAATAATCATTTGTATTGCCTTCTAAAATAAAGGTTAATCCAAAAGCACCGAAAGCACCAAAACTTTGGCCAGCAGAACCTGTAAAATTGATATTTAAAGTATCTTCAGGTAGGCCTAAGTGGCCATATATTTTAGAAATTTCATTACTTAAAATGGCACCAACGGTTCGATTTACGTTTTTAATTGGATATGCGAGTGTCATCATTTCTTTTCTATACAAAGCTCTATGAGAATCTTTTAGAATTGTAAAATCTAAGACACCTTCTAAATTATGATCTTGCTGTTCTGTATTTCTAACAACTAACTTTCTATAAGAATCAGGTCTGTGTAAAATACTAGATAAATCTAACCCTTTGGCTTTGTAATGTTTGATGGCTTTATTGGCATTGATTTTATGCGTTTGACCTACCATTTCAGCTAAGGTTCTAAAACCTAATTGCGCCATGATTGCTCTTAATTCTTCAGCAATATAAAAGAAGAAATTAATAACGTGTTCTGGAGTTCCTTTAAAGTTTTTACGAAGTTCTTTATCTTGCGTTGCGATGCCAACAGGACAGGTATTTAGATGACATTTTCGCATCATAATACATCCTGAAGCAACTAAAGGTGCCGTTGCAAAACCAAATTCTTCAGCACCTAATAATGCAGCGATTGCAACATCTCTACCTGTTTTTAGTTGACCATCACATTCTACAACAATTCTACTTCGTAAGCTATTCATTACCAAGGTTTGTTGTGCTTCTGCTAAGCCAAGTTCCCAAGGTAGGCCTGCGTGTTTCAATGAGGTTAAAGGAGAAGCTCCTGTACCACCATCATAACCCGAGATTAAAACTACATCTGCTTTTGCTTTTGCAACACCAGCAGCAATGGTTCCGACGCCAACCTCTGAAACTAATTTTACATTAATTCTTGCTTCACGATTTGCGTTTTTTAAATCGAAGATTAATTGTGCTAAATCTTCGATAGAGTAAATATCATGATGTGGTGGAGGAGAGATCAAACCTACAAAAGGCGTTGAGTTTCTCGCTGCAGCAATCCAAGGTAAAACTTTATAGCCGGGTAATTGGCCGCCTTCGCCGGGTTTTGCACCTTGCGCCATTTTAATTTGAATCTCTTTAGCGTTCGTTAAATAGTGAGAAGTTACTCCGAATCTACCGGATGCAACTTGTTTAATGGCAGAGTTTCTGCTATCACCATTTACATCTTTTTGAAAACGTTTTCTATCTTCACCACCTTCACCAGAATTAGATTTCCCTCCAATTCTATTCATGGCAATGGCTAAATTTTCATGGGCTTCGCGCGAAATAGATCCATAAGACATTGCTCCTGTTTTGAAACGTTTTACAATTTCAGTCCAATCTTCTACTTCTTCTAAAGGAATAGGGTCTAAATTATCATATTCAAACAAACCTCGAATCGTCATTAAGCTTTCGGCTTGGTCGTTTATTGCTTTTGCATATACATCGTAACTTTCTTGATCACTTAATCTAACGGCTTGCTGTAATTTAGAAACCGTTGTTGGATTAAATAAATGACGCTCGCCATTTCTTCTCCATCTATAATCTCCTCCAATATTTAAACCTAAATTTTTATCAATTTGATTATGAGGAAAGGCTTGCTTGTAGCGTTGGTCAATTTCTTTTTCAATTTCATATAAGCCAATTCCTTCAATTCTGGAGGCAGTATATGGAAAATATTTTTCTACAAATTGCGAATTGAATCCTACAATTTCGAAAATTTGTGAACCTCTGTAGGAATGTAATGTAGAGATTCCTATTTTGTTCATCACTTTTAAGATTCCTTTTCCGATTGCTGTGTTGAAAGTATCTACCGCTTTTTGTTCATCCATATCCGCAATGAAGCCTTCTTTAACTTGCATTCGGATAATTTCGTTAACCATATAAGGATTTACTGCACTTGCTCCATAGCCAAATAAAGTAGCAAAATGATGTGGTTCACGCGGTTCCGCAGATTCTATAACAATATCAAAATAAGAACGCTTTCGTAAACGATTCAATTGATGATTTACAAAAGAACATGCTAACAACGCAGGAATTGGAGCCAATTCTTGATTCACACCTCTATCAGAAAGAATAATAATATTTTTTTTGTTGTCTAATGCTTTTTCAATTTGAAGAATAATAGTGTCTAAAGCTTCTTCAAGGCCATTTAACCCTTGTTTCTTTGGGTATAAAATTTGGATTGTTTCTGCTTTGAATTGATCAATATCAATAGCTCTTATTTTTTCTAAATCAGCATTAGAAATTACAGGGTTTTGGATTTTTAATTTTCTACACTGTCTGTCTGTGACGCTGAAAATATTTCTATCTTTTCCAAGATTTAAACTGATGTCTGTTACAATTTCTTCACGAATTCCGTCTAAAGGTGGATTTGTAACTTGTGCAAATAATTGTTTGAAATAGTTTGAAATTAATTGAGGTCTATCGGATAAAACGGCTAAAGGAGTATCTGTTCCCATGGATCCTAAAGCTTCTTTTCCTGATTTTGCCATGGGTGTAATTACTTCCTGAATATCTTCAAAAGTATAATTAAACAAACGCTGACGCGTTTTAATGTCCATCGTCTCAATTGGGCATGTTTCACCTGTATACGGAACCTCTTTAAGATTTAATAGCGTATTATCGAGCCATTTTTTATAAGGTCTTTCGGAAACAATTTTATTTTTTATTTCTTCATCTTCAATAATTCTGCCTTCATTCATATCGACCAAGAACATTCTCCCTGGCTCTAATCTACCATGTTTTTTTATATCTTCAGGTGCTATGTCAACCACACCAATTTCTGAGGACATAATTAGTTTACCACTTTTGGTAACGGTATATCTCGATGGTCTTAAACCGTTTCTATCTAATAGAGCTCCAATGTAATCTCCGTCTGTAAAAGGCACAGAGGCAGGGCCATCCCAAGGTTCCATAATACAGCTATTGTACTCATAGAAAGCTTTTTTCTCTGGTGACATTGTTGTGTGCTTTTCCCAAGCTTCAGGAATCATCATCATCATGATTTCTGGCAATGATCGGTCTGTATGTGTAAGTAATTCAACAACCATGTCCATAGAAGCCGAATCTGACTTACCTGGCAGAATAATTGGAAAAAGCTTCTCTATTTGTGGGCCAAAAACATCACTTTTCATAATTTCTTCCCGAACACGCATTCTACTGACATTGCCACGTAAAGTATTAATCTCTCCATTTTGACACATATGTCTAAACGGTTGTGCTAATTCCCAAGTTGGCATTGTATTCGTGGAAAATCGCTGATGCACAAGAGCCAAACGCGTTACTAAATCTATTTCTTGTAAATCTTTGTAGTAAGGACCAATATCTTCAGGCATGATAATACCTTTATAGATAATTGTTGTTATTGATAAACTTGAAACATAGAAATATTTACTTTCAGAAATTTTAGAATTTCTTATTTCATGTTCTGCTATTTTTCTTGCAGCATATAATTTTGCTTTGAAATCAGCTTCTGTAATTTCTTCAGTTTTACCTACAAATAATTGTTCTATACTGGGTTCTGATGACAAGGCAATCTCTCCAAGTTGAGAAGAATCTACGGGGACTTTTCTCCAACCAAAAATAGAAAGACCTTGCTCTTTTATTTCTCTTTCAAAGGTAGTTTTACAGAAATTATATTGGTTAGAAACTTTTGGTAAAAAAACCATTCCTACTGCGTATTCCCTCCTTTCAGGGATGAGAAAATCACAAACTCTTTGAAAGTATTCATGAGGAATATCTATTAATAAACCAGCACCATCACCTGTTTTTCCATCTGCACTAACGCCTCCTCTATGTTCTAATTTTACTAGTATTTCTAGAGCATCATGAATAATTTGATTGGTTTTATCTCCATTCAAATTACAAATAAAACCAGCACCACAATTTTCGTGTTCGAACTCGGGTAAATATAAGCCTTGTTTCTTCATGTTGTATTCAATTATATCTACAAATCTATGTATTTTGTTGAATATATTCCAGTTTTTTAGCTTTTTTGATGTGATTTTTACGATGAAAGTAATAAAGTGCTGTAAAAAAAATACTTATGATAATTATGCAGGTTTTAATTATTGAATTCATAAAAATCACAAAATTATTTTAAAGATGTTAACCTTTAGGGGAATTTTTGTTTCAAATATTAAGTATTCTATGTTTTTTTTAAAAGATTTAAACAATAAATATTCATGTCATCTTTATGATTATCTTATCACTACATCTGTTTTCGTGCTATTATTGTACGATGAATCTAATTTAAATGTAGATGGTTGTAAATAAATAAATCACGCAACTTTTAAAATTGCGTGATTTATTTTTATGTTTAAAATAATTATTTATTTATCTATTTATCTTCATCATATTCTCTAACTCTTACGCCAGGATATGCAATAGAACCATGTTCAGAGATATCTAAACCTTCAATTTCTACCTCTTCGCTAACTCGTAATCCCATCGTTGCTTTTAAAATTCCAAGAACAATAAAAGATAAAGCGACAGCCCAAACGCCATATGCTAAAACACCAATTGCTTGAACTCCTAATTGAGAAGCACCACCACCATTGAATAAACCAATACCAATATCACCATCTACGCCCCAAAGACCAATAACTAAAGTACCCCATGCACCGGCAACACCGTGCACAGAGGCTGCACCAATTGCATCATCAATTTTTAATTTCTTTTCTATAAATTCAATCGAAAATACAACAATGATACCTCCAATTAAACCGGCTAGCACACCGCCTTCAGGGGACATATTACCACAGCCAGCAGTAATACTTACTAAACCAGCTAGTGCTCCGTTTAAGGTTTGACTTAAATTTGGTTTACCATACCAGATCCAAGTTGTGATCAAGGCTCCTAGTCCACCAGCGGCAGCCGCTAAATTAGTCACTAAAACTACATTTGAAGCTCCAATTGCGTCAGCGCCACCCCAAGCTAATTG
>TARA_B110000238_G_scaffold199737_1_pt1 | contig 15163 bp, 12 predicted proteins | sample TARA_B110000238 | Tara Oceans TARA_B110000238 (sample SAMEA4397569) | marine metagenome | biome: Polar Biome; feature: [SRF] surface water layer (ENVO:00010504); material: water (ENVO:00002006), including particulate matter (ENVO:01000060) such as... | depth 5 m | reverse complement strand
TTTACCAATCCTGCAGCCTATTCAGATTTAAGGTTTACAACCTATTCCTTTGGCTTATTAAGTAAAGATTTAACGGTAAAAACCTTAGCTTCAAGCCAGACAGTAAACTCTACAAGTTTAAGCTATTTTGCATTGGCCTTTCCAATTGGTAAAAACGCAGGTTTCTCATTAGGAATGCAACCCTTGTCATCTGTTGGGTATTCTCTATCGAATACAACACTAGATGCTGATGGCGATCCAACAGAAATTTCAATATTTTCGGGTAATGGAGGTGTGAATAGAATTTACGGTAGCTTTGGTATGAAAGTATACAAAGGACTTTCTTTAGGAATAGAAGCTGACTTTAGTTTTGGAAGTACAGAAAACATACTTACAAACCAAATTGCAAATGTTGTTTTAGCCACAAGATATAATGAATCTTCAACAATTAGAGGTGGAAACGTAAAGTTGGGAGCACAGTATACAAAGACGCTAAAAAATAACCTAATTTTAAATTTTGGAAGTACGCTTAAACTTGGAAGTGATTTGGATGTTGAAGGAACAGAACGTTTCTACACACTGTCATTGTCAGCAACTGGAGCCGAAATTATTAGAGATGAACAAGACGAAGCAACGATTGAAGGAAAATACAATTTACCCGTACAAACAATTTTTGGATTTGGGATTGGAAAATTAGACAAATGGCACGCAGGAATTGAATATGAAAGTCAAAAAGCGATCAAAGCTACAGGGTTCTTAAACAGAACTGGAAACACCTTTAGATACGATGCATCGAATCGTATTTCATTTGGAGGATATTTTACGCCAAAGGCAACTTCAATATCTAGCTATTGGGACCGAGTTACTTATAGAGCGGGGATGCGCTATGAAAACACTGGATTATTATTAGATGGATCTGGAACAGGAGCTAGTTTTTCGAAAGTAAATGACTTTGGCATGTCTTTTGGACTAGGTTTGCCATTGGGAAGAAAACTATCAAACATAAATTTAGGGTTTGAGTTTGGTAAAAAAGGAACAACAAGTAACAATTTAATTCAAGAGAATTATTTTAATTTAAGAATTGGATTGTCTTTAAATGCAGTTGGAAGACAGGCATGGTTTCAGAAAAGAAGAATTGATTAACAAAAACTATATTACAATGAAGAAAATTACGTTTTTATTAGCTGCAATGTTATTTATGACAACAGTGAAAACAAATGCACAAGACGATGCAGATAGAGAGTGTAAAATTAAATACAACCTTTTTAAAGGAGATTATAAGTCAAAAAAATACGATGACGCCCTTATAAACTGGAACTATTTAATGGACAACTGTCAAGATTTATCTGTGAATATCTATAAATATGGAGCAAACATTGCTGAGGATGTTAAAAAAGATCCAGTTTTAGCAAAAAGAGTATATGAGCAAAGATTGCAATATTTTCCAACAAAAAACCCTGCGAAAGTACACAGTGATTATGCGACTTATTTATCTAAAAATAAATTAGCAGAAGTAGACGTTATTTTTTCAATTTTAGAAAAAGCATACAATATTGATCCAACTAAAATGGGGGTGAAGAACTTGTATAAGTATTTCCAAGGAATGACCGACAGAAATAAGGAAACCAATCCTCAAAAAGTATTTGATACCTATGATGATGTTTTAGAGTCTGTAGGAAATAAGTTAGAAGGCTATGCAAAAAAATTAGCACCTCTTTATAAGAAAGTTGCAGATAGTGTTGCTTTAGACAAGTCGGAAAAGAAACAATTAAGAATGTATTCTGTAAACTCGAAAGCTTTAGGGCAAGTAGAAGCAGGTTTAGATAATATGATTATTACATTATCAACTTGTGAAAGATTAATCCCTTTATACACAAGAGATTTTGAAATGAACAAATCCAATGCTGCATGGTTAAAAAGAGCTGTGAGTAGAATGTATAACAAAGAATGTACAGAAGATCCTTTGTATGAAAAACTTGCAAGAGCTTATGCAGAAGCTTCTCCATCGTCAGATTCATATTCTTTTGTAGCAGTTGTTTTAGAAAAAAATGGCGATACTGTAGGTGCTGACCAAATGCGTCAAAAAGCATTTGACTTAGAACAAGATCCAATAAAGAAAGCGAATTTTAAATTAAAGTTTGCTCAATACGCTTCTAAAAAAGGACAAAAATCTAAAGCAAGAAGTTTAGCAAGAGAAGCACTAAGATTCAATCCAAACTTAGGGAAAGCATATTTGTTAATTGCTACTTTATATGCCTCAAGTGTAAACCAATGTGGTAATGGAGAGTTTGAAAAAAGAATGACCTACGTTGCTGCTTTAAATAAAGCAAGAAGAGCATCGGCAGTGGATCCAAGTATTAGTGTTTTGGCAAAGAAATACATTCGAACTTACAAAGGAAATGCCCCAAACAAAAAAATGATTTTTACGGCAGGAGTTGAACCAGGAAGTTCTTTTGTTATAAAATGTTGGATTGGAGAATCTGTTAGAGTACCAAAATAATTGTGGAGCTCACCAACAAAATAATACTAAAAAGCATTCCAGTTGTCTTGACAATAGGAATGCTTTTTTCGTGCACAAACGATTCTAAAAAAGTGCGTGATTTTTTAGCAGATAAAAACTTACCCATCGGAGTTGCAAAAGATGCATATCATGTTTATAAAGATTCAGGTAGGGTTACTTCAAAATTAATTACACCGCTTTTACACGATTTTACCAATCGAAAAAAGCACCCTTATAATGAGTTTCCAACCGGAATAAAAATTATAAATTTTAGTAGGAAAAGCAAAGATTCTGTTACAATCACAGGAGATTATGCACTTTCGTATACAAAAACACAAGTTTCAGAAATTAAAGGAAATGTGGTGGTTGTAAACCATACAGAAAACTCGAGGTTAGAAACTGAACGTCTTCTATGGGATCAAAAAACCGCATATTTTTATTCAGAAAAAGCCTTTGTTTTAACAACACCAACAAGTATTGTAAGAGGGGTTGGATTTGAATGTAAGGAAGATTTGAGTAAGCATTTGGCCAAAAATGTCATTGGAGATATAGAAACAAACGAAGAATAAATTATGAATAAAATGTGGAAATTTTTTCAATACGGGTATTTAGTACTCGCTGCAATCTGTTTGGTAGAGGGATTGTTTGCTTTAGGGGCTGAGAGTGGCAAAGCATTGATTCTTATTGGTTTTTCAGTTTTTATTACCTTAGTGTTTTTATTTAAAAGACGTTTTCGAAAAAAAGTCGAAGAAAGAAACAACCAAAATAACTAGTTTAGATACACTCCTTTATGGAAATGGAAGTCGCCATTATTGTCATTTCAATTGTATTTTCAGCATTTTTCTCCGGTATGGAGATTGCGTTTGTGTCTGCAAATAAATTACACATCGAATTAGAGAAAAAGAGAGAAGGGTTTATTTCCGAGATTTTAAATAAAATTACACAAAAGTCCTCAAAGTTTATCACCACAATGTTGGTGGGAAACAATATTTCGCTGGTTATTTACAGTTATTATATGGGGCAAGTGCTGGTGAAATTACTCCCAGAAAGCTATTTCAATGATTTTTCGAGTTTATTGCTACAAACGATTATATCGACATTGATTATTTTGGTCACAGCAGAGTTTTTACCAAAAGCAATATTTAGAATTTATTCTAATGAGGTCATGCGAATCTTTGTCGTTCCAGCCTATTTTTTCTATCATTTATTTCATGTTTTTTCAGAATTTATTACGCTGATTTCAGATTTTTTTCTTCGTGTTTTATTCAAGTTAAATCCAGACGAACAACAAACTGAATTTAGTAAACAAGAATTAGGAAACTATATTACCGAACAATTAGAGGTTAGAAACGAAAGTGACCAAATGGATTCTGAAATTCAAATTTTTCAAAATGCGTTAGAATTTCAAAATTTAAAAGCAAGAGAAATCATGGTGCCTCGTACCGAGATTGTTGCATTGGAAATCCATGATACTGTTGCCAATTTAAAACAGCGCTTGATTGAAACAGGACATTCTAAAATATTAATATACAACAGTTCATTAGATGACGTTGTAGGGTATGTGAGCGCCTTCGAACTTTTTAAAAAGCCAAAGACTATAAAGGCAATATTATTGCCCGTAGAGTTTGTGCCAGAATCGATGATGATCAATGACATTCTTAATAGTTTAATGAAAAAACGAAAGAGTGTAGCAATTGTTGTAGATGAATACGGAGGAACATCAGGGATTATTACCGTAGAAGATATTGTAGAAGAATTGTTTGGTGAAATTGAAGACGAACACGACACACAAGAATTTTTAGAAGAACAGGTTAAAGAAAATTTATTTCATTTTTCGGCTAGATTAGAGGTCGATTATTTGAACGAAAGCTACGATTTAAATATCCCAAAAGAAGAAGCTTACGAAACCTTGGGCGGTTTTATTATTAATGCAACAGAAAATATCCCCGCACAAAATGAGATTGTAGCCATTGGGGATTTTGAATTTGAAATCTTAAAAGTAAGCGCTTCCAAAATAGAAGAGATTCGTCTGCGAGTTTTAGACAAAGAAGACTAATATTTCCCCAAGATCATCCCCTTAAATAAATCTTTATTGGCGATTAATAAGTAGGAATTGGGTTGCAATATTAAAACCCAAATCGTATATTCGCCTCCAGAAAAATAAATAAATTACGTATGGCAGTTTTATCAAAAATTAGAGAACGTTCAATGTTCTTAATCATCATAATTGGTTTGGCACTTTTTGCATTTGTCTTAGATCCTTCTACTTTAGGAGATTTATTCAATTCAAGCAAAGTAAATGAAATAGGAGAAGTAGATGGCGACGTAATTTCTCGACAAGAATTTACAACAGCACTAGAAGCCTATAAAACACAAACGGGTAGTAGCGTTTCTGATATGCAGGCTACAAAAACAGTTTGGGATAATATTGTTAGAAAAAAAATCTATCAAGCACAGTTAGAAAAAGCAGGTATTATTGTTGGTGAAAACGATGTTTGGTTAGAAGTGTTAAATTCTCAATCGGTAAAAGGGAATCCTGAATTTTTAAATGAAGCAGGTATTTTTGACGAATCAAAAGTAAAGCAATTCTTAAAAGACATTGAAATTAATAACACACAATTGTCGAATGCTTGGAATAATTACATTAAGCAAATCAAAGACAATTCAGAAAGAAATACGTATAATAATTTAGTAACTGCCGGATTAGGTGCTTCTTTAAAAGAAGGAGAAAATACCCACCTAAACAACAATACAAAATTGAACGGACAATTTGTGTATCTTCCATACACTTCATTAGCAGATAGTCTTGTGAAAGTATCTACGAATGAAATTGCGTCCTACATTAACGACCACGAAAGAGATTTTCAAGTAGAAGCTTCCAGAGATTTATCGTATGTGAAGTTTGATACAAAAGCGACTGCAGAAGATCAAGAAGCTATTAAAAATGAATTGGCTTCGTTAAAAGAAGATTTTAAAACAACAACAAACAATGTTGCCTTTTTATCGGACAACGATTCAGATTTAAATCTTGATCAAAACTATAAATTTAAAAATCAAGTTCCTGTAGAAGTTGCAGAGACAATTTTTAATGGAAAAGAAGGAGATGTATACGGGCCTTATAAAGAAAGCGGATTTTTTAAGATGACAAAAATTACAGAGGTGGTACAAATGCCAGACTCTGTAAAAGCAAGTCATATTTTAATTCCTTTTGTTGGTTCGCAAAGAGCAACACCAGATGTTACAAGAACAGAAGTACAAGCAGAGAAATTAGCCGATAGTATTTTAGCAGTAGTTAAAAGAAGCAAACGAAAATTTAAAAGTTTGGCGAAATCATTTTCATCAGACAAATCAAATGCTGAAAAAGGAGGAGATTTAGGGTTTTTTAACTATGCAAGAATGACACCTGCATTTAGAGATTTTACATTTGCAAAAAGAGTAGGTTCAGTGGGAGTTGTGAAAACGCCTTTTGGGTTTCATATCATTAAAGTAGATGCGCAAAAGAACAAGCAAAACGCTATGAAATTAGCAACTATTGCAAAAAAGATTGTGCCTTCAGAAACTACAGAAAATGTAATGTTTGAAAATGCAGAGAAATTTGCATTGGAAGTTTCTAAAGATGGAAATTTCTATGATGTTGCAAAAGCAAATAACTATATCGCTAGACCCGCAATTGGTGTCAAGGTTTTAGATGAAAGCGTTCCTGGTCTTGGAAAAGAAAGAGGTATTGTATCTTGGGCTTTTGGAGATGTTGAAGTTGGAGATTTTCAACGTTTTGATACAGAAAATGGTCATGTAGTTGTTTTTATTACTGCAAAAACGAATAAAGGAACAGCACCAGTTTCTAAAGAAGCTTCTAAAGTAAGATTAATTTTATTAAAAGAAAAGAAAGCAAAGTTACTCTCAGAAAAAATGATTGGAACTTCTTTAACCGAAATTGCAAAAGCAAATAATACAACCGTTAGAAACGCAAATAATGTAAGTTTACAAAGTACTACACTTTCTGGTGCAGGAGCTGAGCCTAAAATTGTAGGAGCTATGTTTTATGCTGGTGTAGACAAGTTGTACAATAAGGTAGTAGGAAGCAAAGGAGTATATGCCTTTGTTGTTGCTAAGAAAGAATTGCCAACAGCCTTACCAAATTACGATTCTGAAAGAAAAAGAATTGCTGATGCAAGAAAGAGACAAACTTTTAAAATGTATGAAGCTCTTAAAAATGCTGCAGACATTAATGATAATAGAGGAGGCGCTTTATATGGTGCAAACCAATAATCGTGATTCTTTATCACATAAAAAATCCCGCTCAATTTGAGCGGGATTTTTTTATGTCTTGTTCTTTATGAATTAACCATTCATAGAGATTAAAAACTCATCGTTATTCTTTGAGAACTTAATTCTATCATTGATAAATTCCATGGCTTCAACAGGGTTCATGTCTGCGAGATATTTGCGCAATACCCACATTCTTTGAACTGTTTTAGCATCTAGGAGTAAATCATCTCTTCGTGTTGAAGATTTAATTAAATCGATCGCAGGATAAATTCTACGGTTAGAGATGTTTCTGTCTAATTGCAACTCCATGTTACCAGTACCTTTAAATTCTTCAAAGATTACTTCATCCATTTTAGACCCTGTTTCTGTAAGTGCAGTTGCAATAATTGTCAATGAACCACCATTTTCAATATTTCTAGCAGCTCCAAAGAAACGTTTTGGTTTGTGCAATGCATTTGCATCAATACCACCAGAAAGAATTTTTCCAGATGCAGGAGCAACTGTATTGTAGGCTCTTGCCAATCGGGTTATCGAATCTAGTAAGATTACAACATCATGACCACACTCTACCAAACGTTTTGCTTTCTCTAAAACAATATTGGCCACTTTAACGTGTTTCTCTGCAGGCTCATCAAAAGTAGAAGCAACCACTTCTCCACGAACATTTCTTTTCATGTCGGTAACTTCTTCAGGACGTTCATCAATTAGTAATACAATTTGATAGACTTCTGGATGATTTGCTGCAATCGCATTTGCAACATCCTTTAAAAGCATGGTTTTACCCGTTTTTGGTTGTGCTACTATCATACCACGTTGCCCTTTTCCTAATGGAGAAAATAAATCGATAATTCGTGTAGATAAAGAACTTCCTTTTTCTGCTAAATTGAATTTTTCTTGTGGAAAAAGCGGTGTTAAATGTTCAAACGAAACCCGATCTCTTACAATGTTCGGATTTAAACCGTTTATTTTTGAAACTCTAATTAATGGAAAGTATTTTTCACCTTCTTTTGGTGGACGTACATTTCCCCGAACGGTATCTCCAGTTTTTATTCCAAATAATTTAATTTGCGATTGTGACACATAAATATCATCAGGTGATGACAAGTAATTATAGTCAGAAGAGCGTAGGAAACCATACCCATCTGGCATCATTTCTAAAACACCTTCACTTTCTATAATTCCATCAAACTCAAAATCTGGATCTTTATATCGATTGTTTGATCTATTACCTTTACTAACCGTTGGACTTTTTTCTCTCGAATTTTCCTTGGGTTTGTTCTTGTTGCTTTGAGGCGAATTACTTTGTGGATTTTTTTGCTGTACCGGTCTCGGTTGAGCGGGTTTGTTGTGAACAGGTCTTGGTTGAGCTGGTTTATTTTGAACAGGTTTATTCTGATCTGTCTTTGGCTGTGCAGCTTTTGGGTGTTGTTGATTTTGTTTAGAATGTTGCGGCTTTTGATGAGTTTTTACAACTTCTTTTTCCGCTTCAGCATCCTTATTCGTAGTCATTTTTTCCTCAACAGCTGCTTTTGTAGGTTCAACCTTTTCTGTTTTTTCAACTCGATCTACCTTAGTAGGTTCGAGCATAGTGAGCTCAACTGTTTTTTCTACTGAAGGATTTGAAGTGTTTTCAGGGTTTTTAGAAACCCTTTTTCGCTTTGGCTTTATGGTTTTTATTCCTTCACCAGTGGTCTTCGCAGGAGCCTCAGCCTTTACTGGGTTTACTGCTTGTGTGTCTAAAATTTGATATACTAAGTCTAATTTTTTTAATTGACTTGTTTTAGACAGTCCAATAGATTTTGCAATCACTTGTAAATCGGCAAGCGTTTTTGTTTTCAGTTCAGAAATTTCGAACATTTATATAGTTGTTATGTTAATTTATTATTCCATTAAAGGAAATCTGTAAGATTAGTTGGTTTTTGAAATATTGTATATAGTACTATACAATAGAATTATGCGGTTATTACTAAACAAATATATGTTTTTTTTTTTAGTTTTAGACTTTCTTTTTAAAAAAGAAAACGATACTTTTGTTTCTCGATATACAAACATGATCCAAAGAATTCAGTCCATTTATTTACTGCTAGCGAGTATTATTTCTGGTGGGCTTATTTTTGTATTTAATTTATGGAGTTCCCCAGAACGTCCTACATTTGTAATTGATCTTTTTAAGGAAGATTCTTTTTTGTTAAATGGAATTTCTTTACTATTTTTACTTTCAGCAACCATCACATTTATAGCAATATTTTTATTTAAAAAGAGACAGCTGCAATTTGTGTTTGGAAGAATTTCAATTTTGATAAACCTTTTATTATTAGGGTTATTGATATATGTATCTCTAATTTTACCTGGAGAAATGAAAATTTCAGAGAAAGGTATTGGGATGTTTCTACCGATTTTAGCAATCTTATTTGTTGTTTTTGCAAATAAGGCTATTCAAAAGGATGAAGATCTCGTCAAATCTGTAGATAGATTACGATAATCTAATAATTAGTATATTAGTGCGACTTAAAACCGAAGAGCTTTCTTCGGTTTTTTTTTGTCCATAAATTTATAAAACCATCTAAAGGTATGTTAAATTTATTATATTAGTATTTTTAAAATACTAGAAAATAATAGCTTATATTTTTGGTTATCCCTGAAAACAGTGAGTGTATTCTTGAAAACAGGGAGATAAAATTTTCACTATAAATGGGGATTGTGTGATTCATAATAAGCGCCTAAATTTGATAGTAGTTTATTACTCGCACAAAATTACTTGCGGTTAGGCAGTTCCTACCAAAGATTATCTGAAAGCAATTCTTTAAAAATTTATAAAGACAGTGCGTTGTATTTTTACAATAAAGTATTAAAATTCAATGATTTTAAGGGTGCTATTAAAGAAATAAAAGCAATTGCTTTCGGTAACTTATCTGCTTTCTATATAAATGAATCGTCATTAGATTTAGCAAAAACATTTGCGATTAAATCTATTGAGATTCATGCATCAAGAAAAGATAACATAAACCAAGCAGCTGCATTAGGTAATTTAGCAAGTATCTATCTACTTAAAGAAGATTATCGTACAGCAAAGAAAACCTATTTGGAAGCTTTAGATTTAATTGAATATGATAAAAGTCCCAAGGCAATAAGGTTTAAAGCCAGTTTGTATGGAAATTTGTCATGGTCCATGTATAAAATGAAAGATTATAAAGCCTATGAGTTTCAAGAGTTTTCTTATGAAATAAAAGACGAATTAAGGGATAATAAATTTAGAGGAATTGTTAAGAAGATTAATGCAGAAAATAATTTTGATCTCGGAAAAGAATTAGGTATGGAACAAGAAGAAGTAAAACGATTAAAACAAGAAGCAAAAAACAATGCAAGAATACGGTTTGGGATGTATCTCATTGCCATTTTATTTTTAATTGTAGGTTATTTTAAATTTAGACAAGTAAAACTTTTACGAACCAAACTCACACAAGAAAAAAAGATAAAACAGTTAAAATCAGAATCTCAAACAAGAATTTTAGATGCGACTCTAGATGGCAAAGAAAAACACAGAAAATTTATTGCAGTAGCTTTACACGATAATGTAAGTGCTCTTTTATCTTCTGCAAACCTTCATTTACAAGCTTCTATAAATCAATATAAAGGTGAAACTCCATTAGAGATAAAAAAAGCACAGAAGATAATTGAAGTTGCTTCTAAGGAAATTAGAGATTTATCTCACACTTTGCATTCTTCCGTATTACAGAAATTTGGACTGCCATTTGCAGTAAAAAGTATTGCAGAAATGTTTTCGAACTCTCAAATTAAAATTCATACAGAGTTAGACAATATCAATAGGTATTCTCCAGCTTTTGAAAACAAAGTATACAATATTATTCAAGAGTTGATTAACAATGTTTTGAAACACAGCCAAGCAGAAAATGCTGTTATTTTATTAAAAGAAGGTAATGGAACTTTACAAGTTGTCATATCAGATGATGGAATAGGATTTGATAAAAATAAGATTAAAGACAAAGATGGTATTGGTATTAATCAAATAGAAGCAAGAATTTACATGTTAAAAGGCATTATTAAGATAGCGTCTAAAGAAGGGGGCGGTACCAAAATAAAAATTAATTTACCTATTTTTAATTTAGAAAATAAGCTTAGCCACGTGTAGCCAATTCTATGATTTCCAGTGCTTTTATGTCACCATTATCAAGATTGAAACGGAGCATTGTTCTTATTTTGTGAAATCCATGATTACCAGCTGCACCCGGGTTTAAGTGTAAAAGATTTAGTTTTTTATCATATTGAACCTTTAAAATATGAGAATGCCCAGCGATAAAAATTTGAGGAGCATTTTTACTAATTTCATCTCGAATCCTTTGATTATATCTGTTCGGGTACCCACCAATGTGCGTCATCCAAACAGTCACCTTTTCAAGTACAAACCTATTGTCTAAAGGGAATTCCAATCGAGCATCTGTATCATCAATATTGCCATAAACTGCACGTAGCGGTTTAATTGCTTTAATGGTGTCTGTAACCTTTAAATTACCAATATCTCCAGCATGCCAAACTTCATCAGCTTGTTTTACAAACTTTAAAATTTGTTCATCAATATAACTATGCGTATCGGAGAGTAACAAGATTTTCTTCACCTTACAAAAATACTAATAACAAAATAAATTTCGTAATTTTGATGTCTTCAAAATAGACAATTATTGAGATATTTTATAGAACTTTCTTATAACGGAAAAAATTATCACGGCTGGCAAATTCAGCCCGACGTAATTTCTGTACAACAAAAAGTAAATAATGCGCTAAGTATTATGCTACAATCCGAAATTAGCGTGGTTGGTGCTGGAAGAACCGATACAGGTGTTCACGCTTCGCAAATGTTTGCACACTTTGATGTGGACCAAGAATTAGTTGAAAATGTTGTTTTTAAATTAAATTCAATCTTGCCCGAAGATATTGTTATCTACAACGTTTTTTCGGTAGATCAAGAACTGCATGCAAGATTTAATGCTATAAGTAGAAGCTATGCTTATAAAATATGTTTGGGAAGAGATCCTTTTTTATTAGACTTTGCATGGCAAATTCATTCTCAAAAATTTGATTTAGACCTTATGAACGAAGCGGCAAAACTGTTGCTAGAATACCAGGATTTTGAATCTTTTTCAAAAGTTAAAACAGACGTTTATACCTTTAATTGCGATATTACAAAAGCAGTTTGGGTTGAAAAAGAAAACGAATTAACTTTTTATATCTCTGCCAATCGATTTTTAAGAAACATGGTGAGAGCAATTGTAGGAACCTTATTAGAAGTAGGGTCTGGAAAAAAAACTGTTGAAGATTTTAAGGAAATTATAGAAAGTAAAAACAGAAGTAAAGCAGGACTATCCGTACCAGCAAAAGGTTTATTTTTAACAGCAATAAAATATTAAATTTTGGCAGATAAAATAGGAAATGCATTCGATATAAAAATATTTTCAAGACTCATGAGTTTTGCAAAAAAGTATCGTCTTTACTTTTTTATTGCAGCTTCATCGACTATTTTACTCGCCATCTTTGCTTCCGCCAGACCCTACATTCTAATGCTTACTATAGATGAAGGTGTGATTCCAAAAGACGCCAACGCCTTGCTTTATTATATCTTATTGATGTTTGGTGTTTTGGGAATAGAAGTTTTACTAGAATTTACGTTTATCTACTTTTCTAATTGGGTAGGACAACATATTATTAGAGATATTAGAGCGAAAGTGTTTAGACATATTCTCCAATTTAAAATGTCTTATTTCGATAAAAATGCTGTAGGAAAACTCGTTACAAGAGTTGTTTCGGATATTGAAACGATTTCCGCTTTTTTTACACAAGGTGTTTTTAAAATTACAAGTGATATCTTAAAAATGTTAGTGGTAACCGTAATTATGTTGATCACGAATTGGCAATTGGCATTGATTACCTTATCTGTTTTACCGATTCTTATTTATGCAACAAAAAGGTTTCAAATTGCGATAAAAGCCACTTTTCAGGAAGTGAGAAATCAAGTTTCAAATTTAAATAGTTTTGTGCAAGAACGGGTAACCGGAATGAAAATTGTGCAACTTTTTAATAGAGAAAAAATAGAATACGAAAATTTTAAAGAAATTAATAATAAGCACAAACAAGCCTATATAAAAACAATCTGGTATTATTCCATTTTCTTCCCAATCGCAGAAATCTTTTCATCAATAGCTATTGGTTTGTTGGTTTGGTTTGGAGGGCTTCAGGTAGTAGATCAGTCGATCGCAAGTGTAGCAGAAATTTTTGCATTTATTATGTATGCGCAAATGTTGTTTCAACCCCTTCGACAAATTGCCGATAAGTTCAATCAATTACAAATGGGAATTGTTTCTGGTGAGCGTGTTTTTAATATTATCGATACTAATAGTAGTATTGTAAAAAAAGGAACACTTGAAGCCGAAAATTTAAAAGGAAATATAAAATTCGAAAATGTACGTTTTAGTTATATCAAAGGGGAAGAGGTTTTAAAAGGCATTTCTTTAGAAGTAAAAGAAGGGCAAACAGTTGCAATTGTTGGTGCAACAGGTGCAGGTAAATCTACAATTATCAACTTAATCAATCGTTTTTATGAAATTGATAGCGGTGAAATTACTGTTGATACCGTTCCTGTTCATAATTACGAATTAGAGTCGTTAAGAAAACAAGTGGCTATTGTTTTACAAGATGTGTTTTTATTTTCCGATTCTATTTTAAATAATATTACCTTAAAAAACGATGCAATCTCTTTGGAAGATGTCACGCTTGCAGCTAAACAAATTGGTATTCACGAGTTTATTATGACCCTTCCTGGGAATTATAGCTACAATGTAAAAGAAAGAGGAGGAATGCTCTCTTCTGGGCAAAGACAATTGATTGCTTTTTTGCGTGCCTATGTTAGCAAACCAAGTATTTTAATTTTAGACGAAGCAACCTCATCTGTAGATTCATATGCAGAACAAATGATCCAGTTTGCTACAGAAACCATTACCAAAGATCGGACTTCAATTGTAATAGCTCACCGATTAGCGACCATAAAACAAGCCGATAAAATTATTGTAATGGACAAAGGTTTGATCGTTGAGGAAGGAACACACCAAGAACTATTAGTAAAGGAGAATGGGTATTATAAAAATTTATATGAAAAGCAATTTAGTACAGAATTAGCCTCCTAATTTTTGTTGAAAATAAATCTAACTTAAGTCTTTTTTCATTTTCTGATTCAGCTCATTGTAATCTGAGAAGAGCTCAAACTCTCCATCTTTTATATAAGAAACTTCTCCTGTTTCTTCTGAAACCAATAAACAAACGGCATCTGTTTTTTCAGAAATTCCAATGGCTGCTCGGTGTCTTAATCCAAATCTTGCAGGAATTTTTTCACTATTAGACACCGGAAGTACCACACGTGTAGCTACAATAAAATTGTCTCTAATAATAGTTGCACCATCGTGTAATGGGCTATTTTTGTAAAATATACTTTGTAAAATAGCATCATTAATCAAGGCATTCATGACATCGCCAGAATTAATTAAAAAATCTAAACTGTTGGTGCGTTCTATAACAATTAATGCACCCGTTTTTGTCTTTGATAAATTTTTACTAGCAGTTACCAACGTATCTGTATCTACTTCAGAAGCTATTTCTGTTTGTAAAAATTTTAATTGTTTTAAGAAACTCTTTTTCGTTGAAAAATTGGTGGTTCCAATCATCAATAAGAATTTCCGAATCTCTTGTTGAAATACAATAATCAGTGCAATGACTCCTCCAGAGAGTAAGTAGCCCAAAATCCCACTCAACATTTCCATTCTTAGTGCCAGTGTAATTTGCCAAATTAAGAAGATGAAAGCAATTCCAATAACAATATTGATGGCAACAGTGCCTTTTAAAAGTTTGTAGATATAATATAAAAGTGTAGCCACTAATACAATGTCTAGAACATCTAAAGGAGAAAACTCAATAAAGTCGAACATAAGTGAGATTGATTTCTGCTAAATTACTAATAAATTTCGCCATTGCAATATCAGTCACTATTTTCTGTGTCCGATAATAACAGCGGAACCTGTTTGCTACTTTTTTTATTTATTACTAACCTTTATAAAATAGGAATAGTATTTGATAGTAATGTTTTTAAAATTGTAAAAACAAACAAAATGAAACACACACTTTTCTTACCAGTGCTTTTTGTGCTAGGAATTTTAAACGGATTTGGTCAATCTAAAAAAAACGACTTAAAGCTTACTGTTTCTGCATTGCCATTATTTGGTTCATCTGAAGATTTAGAATCAGGAGTCAATGGATATGTTCTAAAGCCTGGAATTGGGTATTTTATTTCAGAGAATACATCTATCGATTTGAATTTCTCCTACGCAACGTTGAATCAGTTAAAGGTTGGGAATA
>TARA_B110000238_G_scaffold200953_1_pt1 | contig 15235 bp, 14 predicted proteins | sample TARA_B110000238 | Tara Oceans TARA_B110000238 (sample SAMEA4397569) | marine metagenome | biome: Polar Biome; feature: [SRF] surface water layer (ENVO:00010504); material: water (ENVO:00002006), including particulate matter (ENVO:01000060) such as... | depth 5 m | reverse complement strand
GATTTACCTCAAGAAAAATATATCCCTGCAGCGGCGATTAGCTCTAAGGCTGCCAATATCCTTAGTGAAGATTTAAAACAAAATCCGAATTTAAAATTCTACTTTAAACAAAGTTGTGCAACATTGCCAGACGCCCCTTCTTTTAATGTGGTTGGCGAAATAAAAGGTACTAAAACTCCAGAAAATATCTTTGTAGTTGGTGGTCATTTAGATTCTTGGGATTTAGGCGAAGGTGCTCATGATGATGGCGCGGGAATTGTACAATCTTTAGAAGTTGCCTATTTATTTAAAAAAAATAATATCAAACCCAAAAATACCATTAGAATTGTGTTTTTTATGAATGAAGAAAACGGAACTAGAGGTGCAAATAAATATGCTGAACTCGCAAAACTAAGCAAAGAGATCCATATTGGGGGTTTAGAATCTGATTCTGGTGGACATACGCCAAGAGGTTTTTCTATTGATGCAAATACTGCAAATAGAACATTATTACAAAGTTGGAAAAAATTATTATCTCCTTATGGTTTGCATGATTTTAAAAGTGGTGGTTCCGGTGCAGATATTTCACCTTTAAAAGCAGAAAACGTTACTTTAGTTGGTTATAAACCAGATTCTCAACGTTATTTTGATTATCACCATACAAGCAGAGATACTTTTGATAAAGTAAACAAACGTGAATTAGCATTAGGAAGTGCCTCTATGGCAAGTATTGTGTATTTAATGGACAAATATTTATATGCTGACGCCCCAGTAAAACCTTAATTTATGACTATTTTACCGTTTATTTTAAAACTAATTTATGGAGGCTTTTTCTGCTTTGCAGGAATTATGCACCTTATAAAACCCGCCTTTTTCAAACATTTCATTCCTGATTTTTTTTCTAAAAAACTAGTAAATTATGTAGTTGGTCTTATTGAATTCGGGCTAGGATTTGGGCTATTTTTTAAGCAAACGACGAAATATGCATTAATCGGTATTTTTATTTTGCTTTTACTATTATTACCCATACATTTATGGGACGTCACAAAAAAAAGACCAGCAATTGGATCTAAAAAAATAGCAATTATTAGAATACCGTTACAATTTTTATTAATGTATGGTATCTATATTGTGTATTTAAACTCTTAATTTATTTATGAAAAATAATATTCTTTATTTTATTTTATTCCTAGTTATATGTTCTTGCGCTAAACGGAAAGCAGATTTAATTGTCATCAATTCAAATACTTATATTGTCAATGAAAAATTTGAGACTGCGAAAGCATTTGCTGTTAAAGACGGAAAATTCATTGCTGTCGGCACAAACCAACAAATTCGAGAAGCTTTTAAATCTCAAACTATAGTTGATGCCAAAAACCAAACAATTGTTCCTGGTTTCATTGATGCACATTGCCATTTTTATAGAATGGGTTTGCAACAGCAAAAAGTATCTTTAGAAGGCACAAAAAGTTACGATGAAGTTTTAGAAAAGATTGTTGCTTTTCAAAAGGAAAAAAATGTAAGCTTTATTTCAGGACGTGGCTGGGATCAAAACGATTGGGAGGTAACAGAGTTCCCAACAAAAGAAAAACTAGATCAGTTGTTTCCGACAATTCCTGTTGCTGTTGGTAGAGTTGATGGTCATGCATTATTAGTAAATCAAGCAGCCATTGATATTGCAGGAATTACAAAAGACACAAAAGTTTCGGGTGGAGAAATCATCCTTAAAAACGGAGAAATGACAGGCATTTTAATTGATGCGGCTATGGCTTTTATTAAACTTCCTGAACCCTCAAAACAAGAATCTATTCAAGGCTTATTAGATGCGCAAAAAATTTGTTTTTCTTATGGTTTAACCACGGTTGATGATGCAGGTTTAGATAGAAGCACCATCGAATTAATTGATGAATTGCAAAAATCGAATGAATTAAAAATGCGTATTTATGCGATGGTTTCTGGAAATAAGCAAGAGCAAATTGATTATTACATCAACAAAGGAATTACAAAAACCGATCGACTAAATGTGCGCTCCTTTAAAATATACGGAGATGGAGCTTTAGGATCAAGAGGTGCGGCAATGCGCGAACCTTATTCTGATAGGGAAAATCATTTTGGTGCTTTTATTTATTCGCCAGAAAGATATCAAGAAATTGCAAAACAGATTGTAGCATCAGACTTTCAAATGAATACGCATGCTATTGGCGATTCTACAAACACTTGGTTACTAAAAACATATAAAGAAGTTTTAAAAAACGAAAACAACAGACGTTGGCGAATTGAGCATGCTCAAATAATATCCTCAAAAGATTTTCAAAATTTTGATAATATTTTACCTTCTGTGCAACCAACGCATGCTACTTCAGATATGTATTGGGCAGAGGAAAGAATTGGTAAAGAAAGAATGAAAGGCGCTTATGCCTATAAAAACTTGCTAAATAGGTATGGAAAAATTGCTTTGGGTACAGATTTTCCTGTAGAAAAAGTAAATCCATTTTTAACTTTTTATTCGGCGGCGGCTAGAAGAGATTTAAATAATTTCCCTGAAGACGGATTTCAAATGGAAAATGCCTTAACAAGACAACAAACCTTAAAAGGAATGACAATCTGGGCCGCATTTTCAAACTTTGAAGAAGATGAAAAAGGATCTATTGAAGTAGGTAAATTTGCTGATTTTATAATTTTAAACCAAGATATTATGGAAATATATGGTGACGAAATACCAAAAACAAAAGTAGTTGCTACGTATTTAGATGGTGAGAAAGTTTATGGCGAATAAAAAACTCGTTATCACTTATAAAACTAATATTAAAAGTTTTGCTTATTATTAAAATCTTTACAAAAAGTTACATTTTCTAGATCTTTAGATATGCTATTTTTCTCATGCTTGTAATTCTATTTATCTGAAGCTATCTTTTTCTCTTTTTAATAATTCCATTCTTTTATTTTTGTACTAATAATCTAATTAATTTTGTGAATAATTTTAATATTAGAATTATAAAATAATTTCTATTTCTTTTATATTTGCCATCAAATTAAAAATCATAAAAATGAAATCTTATGTATCAATATTTCTTGTATTATTTCTTTTTGTTTCTTGTTCAAAAGATGAGGAAACGTTTGAGTTTCAAACAGAGACAGATATTATAAAATATATCAGTGACAATAACGTAAATGCTGAAAAAACTAATTCTGGTTTATATTATGTTCTCAACGAAGAAGGTTCAGGAGCTAGACCAGCAGAAAATTCTATTGTAAATATTGAATACAAAGCATATTTTTTAGATGGAACTATTATTGGTGAAAGTGAAGCAGAACTATTTGATTTGAGTCAAGTAATTGAGGGTTTAAAAGAAGGTATTCAACTTTTTAAAGAAGGTGGAAACGGCACTTTAATAATTCCATCTATTTTAGCTTTTGGCGCATCTGGAAGTGGAGCAATACGCGGAGGAACCGTTTTAATTTTCGATATAAAGCTTATAGAAATTATTGATTATGAAGCTCAAAATGAAATTGATATTTTAAAATACATTGATGATAATAGTCTAGAAGCTACAAGAACTGATTCTGGTTTATACTATGTAATTAACGAGGAAGGCACAGGAGCTAGCCCCACAGCGAACTCTAATGTAACTGTTGATTATAAAGGATACTTTTTAGATGGAATTGTTTTTGATGAGAGCAACTCTAATGGTATTTCTATAGGATTGAACCAAGTAATTGCTGGATGGACAGAGGGCATTCAACTTTTTAAGGAAGGCGGTGATGGTGTTTTGTTAATTCCTTCTAATTTAGGATATGGAATAAGAGGAAGTGGTGCAGTTCCTGGAGGAGCCGTTTTAATTTTTGATGTAAAATTGATTCGTGTAAACTAAACAACTAACACTAAACAAAATAAAAAAAATCGAAACTTTTAAAGTTTCGATTTTTTTTATTTTTATCTACTTCTACTTTAAATCTTTTAGTAAAACTTCCACAGCTTTCATTAATTGATCATCTTCTCCCCTAGCTTTCCATCCTGGTTTGTTTTGTACTAAATAATCAGGCACTGCTGGGCCTTGTTCCATGTTCATTCCAGATTCTTTTACATACCAAGCTCTGTATGGCATTCGTATAGCGCCATCCTGTAATCTTTGAGAACCTGTAGAAATTACGGCACCAAACGTTGGTTGCCCAACCAATTTACCTAAATTGAAACTTTTAAAAGCATGCGCAAAGATTTCTGCATTAGAATAACTACTTTCATTTGCCAAAGCCACTAAAGGTTTTGTGTTTACAGATAAAATAGCACGCTCGTTAAAAGGATAATTACCTGCAAAATTCTTGTTGTTTTTTTGTAAATCATCTGTAGCTCCTCTTGGTACTGTGTACGCATGTTGTTGCACTGTAAGAACTGCCATTAAGCGATCTGTAGTCCAACCTCCACCATTATTCCTAACATCAATTACAATTCCTTTTTTACCGTAACCACTTGCTTTTAATTCTCTCTCAAAACGTTCAAAACTTGGCAAATTCATTCCTTGAATATGAATGTACCCTAATGTTCCTTTAGAATATTTTTCTACTAACTTTTTGCGAGAATTTACCCATTCTTCATAAAGTAAACTTCTAATTGTTCTGGTAGATGCCGTTCTTAAAACAATTTCTGTATCATCTGACAAGGTCAATAAAATTTCATTGTTAACCGTATTTTTTAGAAGACTGTAAAAGTTTGTGTTTTTATTTAATTTTTTTCCACTGATGGCCGTTATAACATCTCCTAATTTGAGAGAAATATTTGTTTTTGCCGCTACAGAATTTGGAAGTACATACTTAATTTCTACCCCATTTTTCACATTAGATACATCTAAACCTAACAGACCAATAGTATCTTCAGACGTTTCTTCAGGGGTGCTTCCTCGATATCCCATATGACTGGCATTTAACTGCCCTAACATTGTATTAAACATAAAAGAATAGTCTTGCTTTGTATTGGCAGATAAAACCCAAGGTCTATATCTTTTTACGATTGCACTCCAATTATATCCGTGAAATTTAGGATCATAAAAACCTGCAGTTATCGCTCTAACCCCCTCTTCAAAAACTTGCTCGTTTAATTTACTAAAATCTGTTGTATAAGTAGCAGAATGCGTAAATGACGAAACTTTATCTGATTTTAAGTTTAACGATTTTAATTTCCCTTTAGATGAGTAGTATAAAGTACCCTGGCTAAGACTTGATCGACCCAAATTAGAAACTCCTTTTAGTTCTTTTGGTGTTCCGCCAGTAATTTCAACTTTATAAAAGCCGTTTTGACTGGTAACAGGGTTGGTCGCAGAAATGTATAAACTTTTGCTATCCTCACTAAACATAGCGCCATACTCATTACCTGCCCAACTTGTTATCTGAACTAATCTATCAAAAATTCTATCTTTATCGATCTTTACGACAACCTCTTTCTTCTCTTTTTTATCCTTTGATTGTTCTTCATTTTGCTGATAATAGTCGCCTTCTTTAAAATCTGCTTTTGTTTTTTCCCAATCAGATTTTTGCAACCAAACCATCCATATATCGTAATTAATACCGCCTCTATCTCCTGCTCTATTAGAAACAAAAGAAAGTTTTTTGCCATCTGGACTCCAAACCGGAGAAGAGTCTGACCTCGGATGCATCGAAACATTCATTTTTATGGAGGCATCTTCTGCTGACTGAATGTAAATTTCGCTGTCAAAATCTAAATCTTGCTGAGAATAGGCAATGTATTTACTATCTGGACTCCAAGAAACTCTATTTGCAGAAGCCCAAGAATCTGAAAAGGATTTTGACTTTTCTATCTTACCCTCTTTAATATCAGCAATAACTAGTTGACCTCTGCCAATTCTGTAAGAAATTTTTTCTCTATTTGGCGATAATAAAGGTTCAAAAACATCGATTTTACTTGTTGTTAATTGTGTAACTTTAGTTTTTAAACTTCTACTTAAATTCACTTTTTTATCTGTAGAAACAACTTTGTACAATTCGTTTTGACCACTTCTGTCCGATAAAAAACCTAATGTGTTGTTGTCAATCCAAAACGGATTGTCATCTCTAAAAGGATGATTACTTACATTAGCAGTGTTTGTTTTTTCTTTATCATTTTCTTTCACAAAAACCTCTCCCTTAATACTTAAAGCGATTAATTTACCGTCGGGAGAGACGTTTAAATCGCCTACATCACCAGAAACTGTCTTTGTTTCTTCTAGCTCAAATCTATTATCAGTAGCCAAATTTAAATCCATTTTTTGAGTTGAACCACTTTGTAACCTAAAAACTTCCGTTCCGCTATTGTATATAATTGTGCCGTTATTACTCACGGAAAATGATAAAACTCCGTCTATTTTTAACTTTGTTAGTTGATTTTCTTTACCAACTTTAGCTCCATTTGTAGCAATCGAAGTTTTATAAATATTATAGCGTCCGCTTTCTGAACCGATATGGTACAAGTTATTATTTTCATCCCAAAGTGGGGTGTGATCATTTTTTTTACTGGTTGTAATTTGATGGTATTCTTTGGTTTTTAAATTATAAATCCAAACATCTCTTTGCGCAGGTCCATTGTAATCTTCTCTAGAAATTCTACAAGTTCCTTTTACAAAAGCAACCAAGTTACCATTCGGAGAAATTGTTGCTTGACTGCCTAAAGCTGTCATAAAACGATTCGGAGTTTCTCCTTTTTCATCAACTTTATAAATTGAAGTTTCCCGCTCTGTGCCCTTATAAATTCTATTGCTAGAGAAAATAATTGTTCCATCAGAATTCCAAAAACTTGGCGTATCCGCAGTGGGATAATAAGTTAATTGATTTGGAATACCACCCTTTAAATCTGTTTTAAAAATATTGGTGTATCCTTTTCTATTGGAGTTAAAAACTAACTGATTACTTGTAGAATTCCAAATAGGGTTGCTTTCATAACCTTGGTGAATAGTTAATCTTTTAGATTGATTTGTTGCGAAATCTAAAACCCAAATATCACCATCAAAACCAAATGCCATTTTTGTAGCATCTGGACTGATGGTAGGTGTTCTTATTAAAGTTTCTTGGGTAATTGCAAAAAATGCGTTACATATAGTAAGTAAAATACATAAAGTTTTTCTCATCATTGTTTTAATTTTAAGCAAACAAGTTAAACTTTAAAATACTAGTATACCAATAGTTCAATTCCTATATGAAATATTTAAGATTTTCTTAACGTATAATTGGTGCTATAAAATTATTAATTTTATCAACACCGTGTACCCCTAAATCTTTAATAAATGCAGAACCAATGATGGCACCGTTTGCATAAGTACAGGCAGTAGTAAAAGTAGATTTATCTGAAATACCAAAACCAATAATTAATTTACTTTTTAAATTCATTGCTTTTATTCTCTCAAAATAAGTGATTTGCTGCTTTGAAATCTCTCCTTTTGCGCCTGTAATTGATGAGGATGCAACTACATAAATAAATGCTTTTGTAAACGAATCTATTTTTTTAATTCTATCTTCGGATGTGTGCGGCGTAATTAAAAAAACATTTGTCAATCCATATTTATCAAACAATTCTTGATAATGGTTTTCAAATTCTACCATCGGTAAATCAGGAATAATAAGGGTTTCAATACCACAATCTACTACTTTCTGACAAAATTTATCTTCTCCATATTTTAGCATTTGATTTAAATATCCCATTAAAACCAGTGGGGTTTGATTGGTTTTATGGATCGTCATTAATTGCTTAAAGATAATATCTAAATTAATTCCGTTTTCTAATGCTTTTTGACTACTCTCTTGTATGGTTGGTCCATCTGCTAGCGGATCTGAATAGGGCAAACCCACTTCAATAAAGTCCACCCCACTTTGCTCTAATGCTGCGATTACTTTTGCTGTGTCCTCTAGTTTTGGGTACCCACAGGTAAAATAAATAGACAATAAATTATCTTTTTCTGCTAACAATGAATGTAACTTTTTCATACTAAACCAATTCTTGTTTGTGATTTTTAAGTGCTTGTTCAATGCCACTCCACAAATTAATTCTCACCTGTAAAGATTGTTTTGCCACGACTAAAACTTCCTCCCACTTTTGATCATCATTACCACATAATTCTTCAATCATTTTTAAAGACAAAGGGCCATGTTCATCGCCATCCAACTCAATATGTCTATTTAAATAATATAAAAAACTATCAAAATTTTTATCATTGCCCGAAGATGCTTCTGAAACAATTTTCAGAAACATATCGGGTATGATATCTTCTCTACCAAACGTAAACGCAGAGGCAATTTTATGCGTTTCATTCGAATTAATAACACTAAACGAGTACAAAACAAATTCTTTAACTGAAGATAAAATATCTATATCCTCCATCGTATCTTCTACTGAATTTGATTTCGAAATTTGATGTATGAAATCTTCAATTTTAGCTGTACTTGCACCCATTTCTTTCATGGCATCTAAATACATTTCAAAATGACTTTTAATAACACCATCTTTGTCAAAGTCACTTTCTTCCGCCAACGTAATTTCATTGATGAATCTTACAAGATTTGAATTCTTTTTAGGAATCCATGGAGTTGACACCGTGGTTAAGTCTATTTGAATTGCTTTTAAAAGAGACATAAAGTCCCAAACTGCATAAACATGGCTTTCCATAAACACCTTTATATCTTCTGTAGACTGAAGATTTTTATAGAGTGCATGTTCTTTTAATTGTTTTCTTAATCCTGTTAACTCACTTTCAATAAATTCAATTTTCGTATTGATCATTCTTCTAAATGTTTAATAAAAATTTCTAAATCTTTATCTCCTCTACCAGATAAATTAATTACTACAACTTGATCTTTTTTAAATGCTATTTTTGGCAAAACGGCTAATGCGTGTGCGGTTTCTAAAGCAGGAATAATTCCCTCAATTTTCGTTAATTCATATGCGGCAGCTAATGCTTCTTTATCGGTTGCGTTCATAAATTTTGCTCTTCCAGTTTCATATAAAAAAGCATGTAAAGGACCAACACCCGGATAATCTAAACCTGCAGAAATAGAATATGGCTCTACAATTTGTCCGTATTCATCTTGCATTAAAATAGTTTTACTTCCGTGAATAATTCCTACTTGTCCTAATTGAGAAGTTGCTGCACTTTCTCCAGAATTAACCCCCAAACCGGCAGCTTCTACTGCAATTAACTCTACATATTCATCATCTAAATAATGATAAAAAGCACCTGCTGCATTAGAACCTCCGCCAACACAGGCAATAATTGTGTCCGGGTTTTCTTTTCCTGTTTTCTCCTTTAACTGCCATTTCATTTCTTCTGAAATAATAGCCTGTAAACGTGCAACCATATCTGGATGTGGCGCTGGACCCACAACAGAACCAATTAAATAAAATGTTTCTGGATGCTGAATCCAATACCGAATTGCTTCGTTCGTTGCGTCCTTTAATGTTTTGCTTCCACTGGTAGCTGGCACTACTTTTGCACCTAACATTTTCATTCTAGCAACATTTGGTGCTTGACGAACAATATCTTTTTCACCCATAAAAACAGTACATTCCAATCCCATTAAAGCACAAACTGTGGCAGTTGCAACGCCATGTTGTCCCGCTCCTGTTTCTGCAATAATCTTCGTTTTCCCTAATTTTTGAGCAATTAGAATTTGCCCAACTGTATTGTTAATTTTATGCGCTCCAGTATGACATAAATCTTCACGTTTTAAGTAAATATAAGCACCATATTTTTCTGATAATCGTTTTGCTAAATATAAAGGGGTTGGTCTGCCAACATACTCTTTTAGTAAATATTTATATTCGGTTTGAAACTCTTCAGATTCAATAATCTGAATATAATTGTCTGCTAATTCCTTTACATTTGGATGCAATAATTCTGGAATAAATGCGCCTCCAAATTGTCCGAAATATCCATTTTTGTCTGGGTGAAATTTTGATTTCATACGTATCTGTTTTTCAGGCCTCACAGGTTTTAAAAACCTGTGAAGCCTTTTTTAAACTTTTTTAACTCTTCTATTTTCTTTTTACCTGGTTCACTTTCAAATTTACTATTTACGTCTAATGCATAAATAGGTAAAGCAGAATTGATAATTTTTGTCACCTCTTCAACATCTTCTAATCCAATTCCTCCGCTTAAAAAGAATGGTTTTTCAAAAGGATATTGATCTAAAACAGACCAATCGAATTGTGTCCCATTGCCTCCTCTATCTTTTCCTTTGGTATCGAACAAAAAATAATCTACTACCTCTAAATATGGTTTTAACACATCAAAATCAAACGCATCTTTAACACCAAATACTTTAATAATTTCTACTTTTTCATCAGAAATTACATGTTTATTTTTCTTCTTCCTGATCTCTTTATTTTCCGCAATGAATAAGAGTCTTCTCGTTGCTAACTGCTTTTTTAGATCCGCAACATAGTCTACCGATTCATCACCATGTAATTGAATTGCATCTAATCGATATTCTTCTACTAAAGAAATTACAATCTCTTTAATTTCATTGACAAAAACGCCAGTCTTTTTCATTCCTGCTGGCAATTCTGGAATGATTCCTTCAAAATTTCGCTTCGATTTTTCATAGAAAATAAACCCTAAATAATCAGGTTGCAGTTCAGCAACTTGCTGGATATTTTCTACATATTTCATTCCGCAAACTTTCAATTTCATAGTATCGTTGTTTTCCAATTATTTAATTTTTCTCTAAACGAAAATCTTGTATTAGCAGGACTCGTAGATAAAACGACTTCATAAATTATGCCTTCAATTTCGGTAAAATGTTTAAAGTATAAATCATGCGCCTTTTGACCATTAAAGATGATCTGCTTTACTGATGGATACATTTGAACGATTTCATTTATCGGATTAGGAACTTCGTTTTTCACATTTGACGCTCCAGGCCTTACACGTTCTCCAAACTGACAAATATCCCAAATTGCGATATGATTTCTTTTTAATAGATCTATTCTGTCTGCATAATTTTTACTAAAAACTTCTTCCGTTACTTCATAAATAATTTTCCAGAACGAATTTCCATTATTAGCATAATATTCTTGTTTCCTTAATTCTTGGTTTCCTGGCTTTGTTCCAATAATAAAAATTTTAGGATATAGTGGTAAAATAGGATCAAAACAAACCCTCTCTTTTAAATAAGGTAAGTTCGAATCGTTATTTTTATTACTTTTATTCAAAATATAATTACATTATTTTTCAATACTTTTAACAACAGTGAAAGACCATTCCCTTCGGGAAGGCAAGGATGGGCTATCTTAACTGACTTATAAATTCCATACACGCTTCTCCAGGGTACTCTTCCTTCATAAAGTTTTCTCCAATTAAAAAACCTTGAAAACCATATTCTTTTAATCCTGTAATAATTCTGGGATCAGAAATCCCGCTTTCCGAGACTTTTATAGAAGTGTCCGGAATTTGATCTGCCAATTTTATGGAATGCTCTAAATCAACTTCAAACGTTTTTAAATTTCGATTATTAATTCCGATAATTTTATTGTCTAAATCGCTAATCTTATCCAAATCTTCTTGAGTGTGTACTTCATATAAAACTTCCAGACCTATATCCGCCGCTAAATTTCCATAGTTTTTCAACTCTTCAGGTGTCAAACAAGAAGCAATTAATAGAATGACATCGGCACCTATCGCTTTTGCTTCTACAATCTGAAATCCGTCAACAATAAAATCTTTTCTTAAAATGGGCTTTTGTTGATTGATGGTTCTTGCTTCCATCAAATCTGCCATCGTTCCCCCAAAAAAAGAGGTGTCTGTTAAGATTGATTGAGCAGCAACATTGGCATCTAGATAACCATTGGTGACATCTGCAATGGTTGCTTTGTCGTTTATAACTCCTTTGGATGGCGATTGACGCTTAAATTCGGCAATGATTCCTGTCGAACCTACCTCTAATAAAGACTTTTTTAATGAAAAAACTGGTCTTCCAAAATTTGGACTTTCTACTAATTTTTTAACAGAAACTTCTGCCTTTATTTTAGCAATTTCCGTCTTTTTAAATGCTATTATTTTATCTAAAATTGTCATATAAATAATTATGAATTCTAAATTAAGAATTATGAATTAGTGTTTCTAACTGTTTTTTGAATACTTCTGATAATTTTTAAAATTTCTTCAATATCTATCAATAAAGATTCCGATTTTTTTTCTTTCCAGGAGTCGGTGTCTTCTAATAAACGAATCCAATAATGGGATTCTCTTGCCTCTTTCTTATCGATTAATAATTTTTCAAAAAAGTCTTTTCTACTTTGACTTCCAATTGCCTCTTCAATATTTGCTCCTATCGAAGTTCCTAAACGCAACAATTGTTTACTTCATAAAAACTCTTCCTATTCTTGCGATAAATGTTTGTATAATTTAACAACTCGAACTGCAAAATTATAACTTTTTGTTTAAATAATAGTATCCTTCCTCATCACTCGAAATTGTTAACTATCCTTTATTTTACTCATTATTAATTTTTTTATTCCGACGTGTCAAAACAAAGTAAACAATCACTCCAACGATCAAACCAACTATCGAATATTTTAAAATATTTGCTGTTTGAATTCCAATTGCAGCGCCCATTAACAGAAATGCAGGAATTATTGAAATTAAATTGTCTTTCTTTTTTGCCATATTATTTTATTTCTTTCAAAATCAGCTCGCTACAAATTTTTTGTCTTTCAAAATTCACTCGGTGTGCCAGTCTGTTGTTATGGCTATGTCATTTCGAATGATTTGCTTTTTGGCGAGATTGTACCGATAACTTTTTCTTTTTAAATACGTATTAATATTTCTAATGTTTGTTTTGCTTTCAATCCAAAAAGTGAATTTTTAGCTTCTTCAAAAGCAGTTTCAAAACTTTTTGTTTCATCCACTATTTTTAAAGCAAAAGCGGCATTTGTTAACACCACATTATTTTGAGCTTCTGTTCCGTTTCCGTCTAAAATTGATCTAAAAATTTTAGCGGCGTCTGCCACAGAATTTCCACCAAAAATTTCTGATTGCTGAATTCTTTTTTGCCCTAAATCTTCTGGATTTATAATTTGCTCTCCATTTTTGGTAAACAATTTAAATCCGCCTGTTAGCGATATTTCATCATAACCATCTAGTGCATGTACAATTCCGTAATTGATATCTTCGTCTTGCAAAATATAATTATACAATCTTGCTGTTTCTAAATTAAAGGTTCCTAAAAGCTGATTTTTAGGCGAACTCGGATTTACTAAAGGCCCTAACATATTAAAAAACGTTTTTAATGACAACGCTTTTCTTGTCGAACTTACCGCTTTCATTGCTGGATGAAATTTTGGCGCATGTAAAAAACAAATGTTTGCTTCCTCTAAATGTGCTCTTAAAACACGTTCATCATTCGTGAAATTGTATCCAAAACTCTCTAACATATCTGAAGAGCCCGATTGCGAAGACACAGAATAATTACCATGTTTTGCAACTTTTTGTCCCGTTCCTGCAACAATAAATGAAGTTAATGTAGAGATATTAAAAGTATCCTTTCCGTCGCCACCAGTGCCAACAATATCGATAGTATTATAATCTGATAAATCTACTTTTACACACAATTCTTTTAACGCGTCTCTAAAACCAGAAAGTTCATCTGCCGTAATCGGACGCATCATAAAAACGGTCATAAAAGATGCCAAATGAGCATCATTATATTTCTCTGCAGCAATTTCTGTTAAGATCTTTTTTGCTTCAGATTTAGACAATCTTTCATGCTGATATAATTTATTTAAAATTGCTTTCATTTATATTAAATTCTAAAATCTAAAGGTCGTAAATCTTGTATGCAAAGTTACCTCAAAACTTTGTCAACACTTCAATTGCTCACTTTTTAACACTATTTATAAAGTTTCTCAATAACTGTTCCCCAACATCTGTTAAAATAGATTCGGGATGAAATTGAACTGCAGATATTGGAAATATTTTATGCTGTATTGCCTGAATTAAACCATCTTCATCTCTTGCTGTTACCTGTATTTCTTCTGGAAAACCTTCATCTGTTGCCGCCCAAGAATGATATCGAGCCGCTAAAAATGTTTCTGGAATATCCTTGAAAATGATTGCTGATGGTTCTGTGACCCTCATTTCTGTTGCTACTCCGTGAAAAACATCCTCTAAATTGATGATTTTTCCGCCAAAAACTTCTGTAATTGCCTGTAAACCCAAACAAACTCCGAATATGGGTTTAATGCCGGCATAGGTTTTAATCACTTCTTTTAAAATTCCTGCTTCATCAGGAATTCCAGGTCCTGGGGACAACATAAGAACATCGTAATGATTTACATCTTCAATACTGATTTCATCATTTCTAAAAACTGCAGGAAATTTTCCTGTGATTTTCTCCACCATGTGAACCAAATTGTAGGTAAACGAATCGTAATTATCTAAAATTAATATTTTCATTGTTAAAGCTTTTGACTTTTGCTCTTGCTTTTAGCTAAATGCTAACTGCGAAAAGCGAAAAGCATTTTTTAAATATTCTCTGCTAAAATCAACGCTTTATTTAACGCTGCTAACTTATTATTTACTTCTTGTAATTCTTTTGCCTCATCAGAATGTATTACAATTCCTGCGCCAGCCTGTGAATACAAGACATTACTTTTACTAACAAAAGAACGAATGGCAATCGCCAAATTTATAGAACCGTCTAAACCGATAATTCCGACTGCTCCGCCGTAAAAACCTCGTGTCTGATTTTCATATTTATTAATCAACTCCATTGCCTTGTATTTCGGCGCACCACTTAAGGTTCCAGCCGGGAACGTATCTCCGGCAATTTCTATAGGGTTGCCTCGTAACTTTCCAGAAACTGTAGAAACCAAATGAATTACATGACTAAAATATTGTACTTCTTTAAAAACATCAACCGTAACATTATTAGCATGTTTACTTAAATCGTTTCTTGCCAGGTCTACCAACATTACGTGTTCTGCTGTTTCCTTTTTATCTTCAGATAATTTCTTACCCAACTTTCTATCTTCTAAAATATCGCCAGTTCTTCGGAAGGTTCCTGCAATTGGATTGATTGTTGCTTTACCGCCAGATATTTTAATTTGTGCTTCTGGTGAAGATCCCATTAATTTGAAAGAACCATAATCAAAATAAAACAGATATGGGGACGGATTTATAGAACGCAAAGCTCTGTAAACATTAAATTCATCTCCTTTAAATTTTTGCTGAAACTGGCGTGATAATACCAATTGAAAAACATCACCCCTTTTACAATGTGA
>TARA_B110000238_G_scaffold97049_1_pt1 | contig 15294 bp, 13 predicted proteins | sample TARA_B110000238 | Tara Oceans TARA_B110000238 (sample SAMEA4397569) | marine metagenome | biome: Polar Biome; feature: [SRF] surface water layer (ENVO:00010504); material: water (ENVO:00002006), including particulate matter (ENVO:01000060) such as... | depth 5 m | reverse complement strand
TCTCTTTTCTCTTTTCTCTTTTCTCTTTTCTCTTTTCTCTAAAATATAAAAAAATCACTTCGTCCACAAAAGTTTTTCAATCTCATTTACAATAGCTGTTGTTGCTCCTGGTAATGCTAATTCCTTTATATTTTCTGCTAAATGCTCCTGTTTTCCTTTGTCTTTAATCAAGGTCTCAAAAACAATAGGAAATGTTTCTAAATCTGACTCTTTTAGTAAAACTGCCCCATGTTGATCTGCAATCGATTTTGCATTTTTAGTTTGATGATCTTCAGCCACATTTGGTGACGGAATAAAAATCACCGGTTTCCCAACAATACATAATTCTGATACAGAACTTGCTCCTGCTCTAGATATAATAATATCAGAAGCTGCATATGCTAAATCCATTCTATTGATAAACTGATGCACCTGAACATTTTCTAATGCATCATATTTTTTATATTCCTCAAAATAAAGTTGACCACATTGCCAAATAATCTGAACTCCTTGCTTTTTAAAAAATTCTATATTACTTTCGATTAACTGATTTATTTTTCTAGCCCCTAAACTTCCTCCTAGAACTAGAATTGTCTTTTTGATTTTAGTTAATTGAAAAAACACTTTTCCATCATCCGTTTTAGAATGAATCAATAATAAATCTTGACGAACTGGATTTCCTGTTTTCACAATTTTCTCCAAAGAAAAAAACCGCTCTAAATGATCGTATGCAACACAAACTTTATTTGCTTTTTTACTCAATAATCTATTGGTAATTCCTGGAAAAGAATTCTGTTCTTGAATTAATGTCGGAATCCCTTTTCTATTTGCCATGATTAGAGTTGGTCCACTTGCAAATCCTCCTGTACCAATAGCTATATCCGGTTTAAATTTTTTGATGATTTTGCTTGCTCTCCATAAACTATTAATAAACTTAAATGGAAAAGAAAAATTATCTAACGTAAGTTTTCTTTGAATTCCCGAAATCCATAATCCTTGAATTTCATATCCTGCTTGTGGAACTTTCTCCATTTCCATTCTATCTTTTGCCCCAACAAACAAAAAATTAGCATCAGGGTAACGAAGCTTTATCTCGTTCGAAATTGCTATTGCTGGATAAATATGACCTCCTGTTCCGCCTCCAGAAATAAGTACATTATATGGTTTCATGTAATATATTTAAAGGGTTATCGTCTAAAATATCTTCTTCTGTTTCTTGCTTTGACGCACTTACACTTAAAATCATTCCCAGCGCAAAACAAGTCATCCAAATAGAAGTACCTCCGCTACTAATTAGCGGTAAAGTTTGTCCTGTTACTGGAAATAAATTGGTAGCCACTGCCATATTTATGCTAGCTTGAAACACAATTGGAAGCCCAGCTCCAAGAACTAATAAAGTTCCAAAAATAGTAGTTGTTTTTCTAATTACAACAAAGATTCTGAATAGCAATAAAAAATAAATAGACACAATTATAAAACCACCAACTAAACCATATTCTTCAATAATAATTGCAAAAATAAAATCTGATGAAGATTGTGGTAAAAAGTTTTTCTGAACGCTTTTACCAGGACCAACCCCGATAGTGCCTCCCGTTGCTATGGCAATTTTTGCTTTTTGTACTTGATACGCTTCTTTACTATCTGCATCAGAAAAATTCTCTATTCTATTTTGCCAAGTTTGCACTCTATTAGGCATTGCATCCGGAAATGCTTTTGCGACCAACACAAAAAAAACGAGTACTAAAATACCTGCTCCTAAAATCAAACCGGTATATTTTAATGGATAACCGCCAACAAATACAACTAGCAAAATCATTGTAAAAATAATTGCTGTTGTAGAAAAATTTGCAGGTAATATTAATATTAAAACTGCGGCAACCGGCAACCAAAGTTGCCACAAACTTTCTTTAAATTTAATTTCCTTTTCTTTATTTTTTGCTAAATATCGAGCCACATAAACCATTAACACCAAACCCGCTAAAGTTGATGTCTGAAAACCAATACCCACAAATGGAATATTAATCCATCTACTTGCATTTGCGCCGCCAATTGTAGTTCCTTGGGCCAATGTAAAAACCAACAAAACAATAACGATTGGCAGCATTAAAACAGATCCTCCAGAAAAATATCGATACGGAATTTTATGAACCCCATAAATAATTGCAAAACCCATAATTAACAAAACCATGTGCTTTAATAGATACCCTAAAGTAGAACCCGAACCGACAACATATACCAAATTTGTACTCGCGCTATACACAGGCATAAATGAGAATATTGCCAAAGCAGTAACAATTGCCCAAATAGCTTTATCTCCTTTTATATGTTGAAAAATGGTTTTCATATAAGCCTCTCTTAATCTCTTTAAAGTTGAGAAACACGCTTGTGTTTATCTATATTTTACTCTCTTTTCTATCTCTTAAGACTCTTTGTTCTCGCCTCAAACTTATTCGGTCCTTCGCTTTGGGAAGTTTGGAATAGGCTACAAGCTTCTCACCGCTTTTTTAAATTGACGACCTCTATCTTCAAAATTATCAAATAAGTCAAAACTGGCGCAGGCTGGCGACAATAATACTGCTTCTCCTCTTTCTGCTAATTTATGTGATACTTTTACAGCTTCCTCCGCGCCAGCAGTTTCGACAATAATATCAACTACATTACCAAACGTGTTTTTAATCTTATCATTATCTAAACCCAAACAAACTATTGCTTTTACTTTTTCTCTTACCAAAGGCAACAAATCATTATAATCATTTCCTTTATCCACTCCACCAGCAATCCAGACAATTGTTTTATCCATGCATTCTAGCGCATAAAAAGTTGCATTTACATTGGTTGCTTTCGAATCATTGATGTATTCTACGTCATCAATTTTTGCTACATTTTCTAAACGATGCTCCGCTCCCTCAAAATTTGACAGACTTTCTTTGATAAATTCTTTCCTTACACTTAATAGTTGAGCAGCCATAGCAGCTGCCATAGCATTTTTTGTATTATGTTTTCCTTTAATTGATAACGTAGATATTGGCATGATAATTTTGTCTTTATTGATGTCGATTATAATAGTATGTTCTTTGATATATGCACCGTATTCTAATTCTTTTTCAAGCGAGAAGGGCACTAATTTTGCACTTGTTTGATTTTCTTTTAACCAATTATTAATTGCTTCATCGTCTGCATCATAAATTAAATAATCAGATGCTGTTTGATTCTTTGTGATTTTAAATTTTGAACCTATATACTTACTAAAATCATACTCATATCGGTCCAAATGATCTGGTGTAATATTCGTTAAAATAGCAATATGACTGTTAAAATTTTTTATTCCATCTAACTGAAAACTACTTAATTCTAATACATAATTTTCATAAGATTGCTCTGCAACTTGTTGCGCAAAACTGGATCCAATATTTCCTGCAACTCCAACATTTAAGCCCCCATTTTTTAAAATATGATGAAGTAATAAAGTGGTCGTAGTTTTTCCATTAGAACCTGTAATTCCAATAATTGTTGCCTTAGTAAAATGCTGAGCAAATTCAATTTCTGATATAACAGGAATTGAATTTTTTATCAATTTTTGAAGTAAAGCTGTATTATCTGGAATCCCTGGACTTTTCACAACTACATCCGCTTTTAATATTTTGCTTTCTGTGTGCAAATTTTCCTCATAATCAATTTCATTATTTACAAGAACTTCTTTATATTTATTTGCAATACTTCCTTTATCTGAAACAAAAACGCTGTACCCTTTTTGCTTTCCTAAAATGGCCGCACCTACTCCGCTTTCACCTCCACCAAGAATAACAAGCCCCCTTTCCCCTAAAGAAAGGGGAACTGGAATCGTTGTGTTAGTATCTTGGTTGCTCATTTTTTATTATTTTTTATCTCTTGTATCTTTATTCTTTACTCTAAAAATTATTATTTACTCTAAAAAAAATATTTATTCCCCCACAAACCTGGAAGCTCCTTCCTTTCGGGAAGATTGGAATAAGCTTTCTTCTATCTCAACTTTAGCGTAACAATTGCAAACACCGCTAATAGAATCCCAACAATCCAAAAGCGAACTACGATCTTACTTTCATGATAACTTAACTTCTGATAATGATGATGTATCGGCGCCATTTTAAAGATTCTTCTACCTGCTCCGAATTTCTTTTTTGTGTATTTAAACCAAAAAACTTGCATAATTACCGAAAGATTTTCAATGACAAAAACTCCTGCTAAAATTGGCAACAATAATTCTTTACGTATTGAAATTGCAATTACTGCTATAATTCCTCCTATGGTTAAACTCCCTGTATCTCCCATAAAAACCTGTGCAGGATAGGTATTATACCATAAAAATCCAATTAAGGCTCCTGCAAATGCAGAAATAAAAACCGTCATTTCTCCAGAATTTGGAATGTACATAACATCTAAATAATCAGCAAAAACAATGTTCCCAGAAACCCAGGCAAAAACCGCCAAAGTGATAACTATAATTGCTGATGAACCTGCTGCTAAACCATCAATTCCATCCGTTAAATTTGCTCCGTTTGAAATCCCTGTTACAATAAAAACAGTGATGAAAATAAAAACAATCCATCCATATTTTTCATAACCATCTCCTAAAAAACTCAATGCTTTTGAATACTCTAATTCGTTCCCTTTAAAAAAAGGAACCGTTGTTTTTGTGGATTTGTGTGCCTCACCAAAAACTTTTTTTCTACCGTTTTCTTTAACAATTTGCTGATCAATTGGCAGTTGCTCTTTGATAGTAACTCCCTCGTTAAAATATAACATAGAACCCACAATCAAACCTAAACCAACTTGTCCTAAAATCTTAAACCTCCCACTTAAACCATCTTTATCTTTTTTGAATACTTTAATATAATCGTCTAAAAAACCAATCAAACCCATCCAAACTGTTGTTATTATTAAAATTATAATATAAATATTATTTAGTTTTGATAATAAAATCACTGGAATTAAAGTTGCTAAAATGATGATAATCCCGCCCATTGTTGGAGTACCAGACTTTTGTTTTTGCCCCTCTAAACCTAAATCCCTAACCGTTTCTCCTACTTGTTGTTTTTGTAAAAATTTAATAATTCTTTTACCGTAAATTGTAGATATCAACAAAGACAAAATAAAAGCTGTTGACGCTCTAAATGTGATGAATTGAAACACGCTTGCCCCAGGAAAACTAAACTGACTTTCTAAATATTCGAATAAATAATATAGCATTTTAGTTCTTTTTAAGTTGATTAAACAAGTTTGTTACTTCTTCTAAATCATCAAAATGAGAGCGAACCCCATTCACTTCTTGATAGTTTTCATGTCCTTTTCCAGCAACCAAAATAATGTCTCCCGTTTCAGCGAATTTACAAGCCGTTTTTATCGCTTGTCTTCGGTCTAGAACTGTTAACGTTTTTTTATAATTTTCAGGAGAAACTCCAACTTCCATTTCGTCCAAAATAGTTTGTGGATTTTCTGACCTTGGGTTGTCTGAAGTAAAAATTACTTGATGACTTAATTGTGCTGCAATATGAGCCATTTTTGGTCTTTTCGTAATATCTCTATCCCCTCCACAACCAACAACTGTAATTACTTTTTCATTCCCCGTTCTAATATCATTAATGGTTTGTAATACATTTTTTAATGCATCGGGCGTGTGTGCATAATCAATAATTGCTGTAATTCCGTCTTCAGATATTACAGATTGAAAACGACCATTCACACTTTCTAATTGACTTATAATGGTTAAAACTTCTAATTTTTCTAGCCCTAATAAATCTGCAGCAGCAATAATTGCATTTAAATTATAGATATTAAAAACCCCAATTAGTTTAGTCCAAACTTCAGCTCCATCAACCGAAATTAACGTTCCCGAAAGTTGTTTTTCCAAAATTCTGATTTTATAATCTGCAATTGTTTTTAAAGCGTATGTTTTCTTTTTTGCTTTGGTGTTTTGCAACATAAAATTGCCATTTTTATCATCAATATTTATCAAAGCAAAAGCTGATTTTGGTAAAAAATCAAAAAACGATTTTTTTACATTTCTATATTCGGCAAACGTATCATGGTAATCCAAATGATCATGAGAAAGATTTGTGAAAATTCCGCCAGCAAAGTTTAACCCTTCTGTTCTTTTTTGATGAATTCCGTGAGAGCTCACTTCCATAAAACAATATTCTACCCCAGCTTCTAACATCATATCTAAATACCTATTGATGGTTAAAGAATCTGGCGTTGTATGTGTTGCTTTAAATTCAGTTTCGTCAACCAAAACTTTAACCGTAGAAAGTAATCCAACTTTATAGCCTGCTTTGTAAAAGAGCTGATATAAAAGTGATGCAATTGTTGTTTTGCCATTGGTTCCTGTAACACCAATTACAGGCAGTTTCGTTGAAGGGTTTTCGTAAAAATTAGCTGCCATAATTGCTAATGCAACATTGGTGTCCTGAACCTGAACATAGGTAATTCCTTCTTTTTTATCCGATGTAAAATCTTCACAAATAATTACAGTTGCACCTAAATAAATTGCTGTTTCAATATAAAAATGTCCATCAACAGTCAAACCTTTTTGGGCTATAAAAACATCATTTTTTTTTACTTTTCTAGAATCGAAAACAAGCTGATTTACATCCATATTTGTAACTCCAAATACTTGATGAATTGCAACCTTATATAATATATCTTTTAAATTTTTCAGCTCACGATAATTTTAAAATAATAGTGCTTCCTTTTACTAATCTTTCTCCGTTTTGTATCGATTGATATTTCACTTTTCCTACACCCGTAATTTTTACTTTCAATCCAATATTTTCTAGGAGAGAAACAGCATCCATGCCAGTCATTCCTCTAACATTTGGCACGTACTTGTATTCCTTATTAATAACTTTATTATACTTTTTATAATGATTTTCTATAGCTGTAAAATCAGCTTTATCCTCTGCAGATTGATTATCTATAGGTGTTGTTGTGTAAATTTTCTGCGCAATCTCTTTAAAGATTGGTGCTGCAACAGTGGCGCCGTAATACCCTTTATTTTTATCAGGATCGTGCACAACTACAATACAAGAATATTTCGGAGTATCCGCAGGAAAAAAACCTGCAAAAGAGGCTACATAATATTTTGTTGAGTAATGCCCAGAAATGGTTTCTCCTTTTTCGTTTTTATGCCTTGGAATGTATTTTTTTGCAGTTCCTGTTTTCCCTGCCATCGAAAAATTAGAAGAATAGATATTACTTGCAGTTCCTTTAATAACTACGTTTTCCATTACTTTTCTAATCTTCTTTAAAGTTTCATCAGATGCTATTTTAGGATTTATAATTTCAGTTTCAAAAACTTTTTCTATTTTATCTTGTCTTCTTAATTCTTTTACAAAACGAGGTTTTACCATTATACCATTATTGGCAACTGCGTTATAAAACATTAATGTTTGCATGGGTGTCACAGAAACACCATAACCCCAAGACATCCATTCTAATGAAATTTTACTCCACCTAGCGTCTTTAGGAGTTGGGATAATAGGCAATCCCTCTCCTTTAATCTTAAAACCAATTGGCTTTGTAAAACCATATTTTTCTAATTTATTAATAAACTTTTCTGGTTGATGATCATAATGCTTTCTAATCAATTTTACAATACCTACATTTGAGGAAACCTCAAGAACTCTTGCCGCAGAAATTTTTCCAAAACCTCCTCTTTGAGAATCTTCAATTTTTCTATTATGAATATATATTTTTCCTTTTTCTGTATCAACCACTGTAGATGTATCAATTACTTTATCGTCTAAAGCCGCCATTAAACTTGCTAGTTTAAAAGTAGAACCCGGTTCATGACTTTCCCAAACGGCATAATTTCTTTTCTCGTAGTATTTTCCATTTGAGGTTCTTCCCAAATTAGAGATTGCCTTAATTTCTCCGGTTGCCGTTTCCATAACCACAGCACAACCATGATCTGCCTCAAAATATTCTAGTTGACGTAATAGAGCATGATGTGTAATATCCTGAATATTCACATCTATAGTTGTAATAACATCATGACCATCAATCGGTTCTTTTTCATTGACATCAGAAATTGGTTTCCACTGATTTTTCGCAATCTTCTGTTTCCAGCGCAAACCATTTTCACCTTGCATATAATCTGCAAAAGCACCTTCTATACCAGCTTCTCCTCTATAATCATCATAACCAATTGTTCTTTCTGCGATTTTACCTATTGGATGTGCTCGCACTGTTTTGTGCTCCGCAATGAACCCCCCTCTGTAAACTCCTAATTTAAAAATCGGAAACTGCTTCATCCTTAAATAATCATTATAACCGACATTTCTAGCAATCAATAAATACCTATTTTTACGTTTCTTTGCAGCTCTTAATTTATGTTGATAATAATTTGTAGATTTCCCAAACATTGCAGCCAACTTTTTGGATAAGCCTGCAATATTTTTCTCAAAAACATGACTATTAACAGCAACAACATCCATTCTGATAGTGAATTTAGACATAGAAGTTGCTAATAAATTACCATCTGCAGCATATACATTTCCTTTATTTGCTCTAACTGTATCTTGCTTGATCGTTAATTCTGCTGAAAGTTTCTGATATTTTTCTCCTTCCACATATTGGATATGCAAAACTTTGATAATTATAGCCAACAAAAAAAAGGACATAAAAGCTCCTACAACGTAGAATTTGGTGAGGATACTTTTTTTATGAGTTGCCAATTTATTGGTTTTTAATAATTACTTTTATTTTTTTTGGAGGAGATTTTGGTGGTTTCAAACCTCTTGTTTTTAACTTTTCCCTAATACTAGATTCCATTTTCATTCGCATTAATATGGTACCTGTATCGACATATTCTGCTCTTAATTCTCTTTTACTTTTATTCAGCTCAGAAACTTTAAATACTTTTTTTTCTGCACTGTGACCGCTTGAGATCATAATCAACAAAAGCACAACAACAAAAATTATAATTCGCCAATTATTGAAAGCAGATTCATCCGTAAGGAATCCACCTCTTAAAAGATCGTAAATACCTTTTTTAACTTTTACCATACTAATTATTCAAAGTTTAAGATTTAGAATTCATTTTTTAGATTTTGTTCTACTTTCTAATTTCTTGTCCCTTTTTTTTATCTTTTTTGCCTCAAAGTTGCTATTCTCAATTTTGCACTTCTAGCTCTATTATTTATTTTAATTTCTTCTAATGTGGGAATAATTAATTTCCCTACTCGCTTTAATGGTTCGTCAGATCTACCAAAAGCATCTTTTTCTGGTTCCCCTTTAAATAAACCCGTATGAATAAATCTTTTTACAAGCCTATCTTCTAAAGAATGGTATGAAATAACACTTAACCTACCTTCATTATTTAGTAAATTTGGTATTTGTAGTAGAAATTCCTTTAAAACCTCTAACTCTTCATTTACTTCAATTCTTATCGCTTGAAAAATTTGCGCTAAAATTTTATGCTCCAGTGCATTTGGCAAATACTTTTTTAAAACTTCTTTTAATTGAAAACTTGTTTCAATTTTTTGAATTTCTCTTTCTTGAACAATTGTTTTTGCAACATTTCTAGAATTTCTTATTTCACCGTACATGAATAATATGTCTGCTAACTTTTCTTCAGAATAATTATTAATGACTTCTTTTGCTGAAATTTTAGATTTCTGATTCATTCTCATATCTAAATCACCTTCAAAACGAGTTGAAAACCCTCTTTCTGCTTCATCAAATTGATGGGATGAAACGCCTAAATCAGCCAAAACTCCGTCTACCTTTTTTATCCTATGAAACCTTAAAAACCTTGAAATGAATCTAAAATTTTCAGGAATTAATACAAAACGCTCATCATCAATAACATTTCCTAAAGCGTCAGGATCTTGATCAAAAGCAAACAACTTTCCATTTTTACCTAATCTTTTCAAAATTTCTTTTGAATGGCCTCCCCCTCCAAAAGTAACATCAACATAAACACCATCTTCTTTTATAGCGAGTGCATCGATACTTTCCTCCAATAAAACGGCGTTATGATAACTCATCAAAATCTGTATTTCCCATTACTTCTTCAGCCAAACCTGCAAAATCGTCTGCAGCATCATCAATTGCCTTTTCATATTTGTCTTTATCCCAAATTTCAATAATACTTACAGAAGACGACATGACAACCTGTTTCTGTATTCCTGCAAAATCACATAAATCTTTTGGAATTAAAATTCTACCAGTAGCGTCTAATTCTACTAATTTTACACCTGCAGTAAATCTTCTAATAAAATCGTTATTCTTTTTCTTAAATTTATTTAGTTTGTTAATTCTTCCCATCATTATATTCCACTCTTTCATTGGATACAACTCTAAACAAGGTTGAAAAACCGCCCTTTTTAAAACAAAACCTTCTTGCAACATTGGTTGCATTTGCTTTTTCAGAGCTGATGAAACCATCACTCTTCCTTTAGCATCTGCTTTACTTTCATATGTACCAATTAAATTTATCATTAAAAAGCCTTTATAAAAATCAAAAATATACAAAATATCCCACTTTTTACCACTTTTTACCACATTGTTAATAAAAACAACGAACAGGCAATGTTTTAAAGGAAAAATCAATGTTAATAACCCTAAACAACTGATAATGAAATCGATTTATATGTAATAAAAAAGAATTACATTTGCGCTTGATAGAAATCAAACAAAAATCAATGACTGACAAGTTAAAAACTGAAGGTAATTTTATATATGCAGAAGCTGGAGAAGGACCTGCAATCATTGTTTTACATGGTCTAATGGGTGCGTTGAGTAATTTTAGTGCTACGTTTAATCATTTTTCTGAAAATGGTTATCAAGTATTAATTCCGGAGTTACCATTATACACACTTCCCCTAGTAAAGACAAATGTTAAAAGTTTAGCGAGTTATCTAAAAGATTTTATAGAACACAAAAAATTAGATAGCGTTATGCTTTTAGGGAATTCTTTAGGCGGACACATTGCCTTGTATTTTACCAAACATTACCCAGAAAAAGTGAACACTCTTGTGCTTACGGGAAGTTCTGGTTTGTATGAAAAAGCAATGGGTGATAGTTTTCCTAAAAGAGGTAATTATGAATACATAGAGGAAAAAACACAACAAGTTTTTTACGACCCAAAAACAGCTACAAAAGAGCTGGTAGACGAAGTATATGCTACTGTAAACGATAGAATGAAGGCTTTAAAAACCTTATCGATTGCCAAAAGTGCTATTCGACACAATATGAAAGATGACCTTCCTAAAATGAAACAGCCAACCTGTTTAATTTGGGGAAAACAAGATGGCGTTACACCTCCTGAAGTTGCTGTCGAATTTGAAAAATTGTTACCCGATTCCAAATTATTTTGGATTGATAAATGTGGCCACGCAGCAATGATGGAAAGACCTGAAGAGTTTAATAACGTTCTTCATGATTGGTTAAAATCTAGAAATATATAAATCTTTTTTTTGTGAAAATTAAGTCAGCAGAATTTTTGATGAGTAACAGTAATGTTATAAAAGCACCAAAAGACAGAATTCCTGAATACGCTTTTATCGGTCGTTCTAATGTTGGTAAATCTTCATTGATTAACATGTTAATGGAGCGTAAAGATTTAGCAAAAATTTCTGGAAAACCTGGTAAAACTCAACTTATCAATCATTTTAAAATAAATGATGAATGGTTCCTAGTCGATCTACCTGGTTATGGTTACGCTCAAATTTCTAAAAAGAAAAGAACCATTTTTCAGTACTTTATAGAAAACTACTTTAAAGAAAGAGAGCAATTAGTCTGCACTTTTGTTTTGATTGATAGCAGACACGATCCTCAAAAAATTGATTTAGAGTTCATGCATTTTTTAGGTGAGAATCAAATTCCTTTCTGTCTTGTTTTTACCAAAGCAGACAAATTAGGTAGCTCTAAAATAAGTAAACAAATTACTTCTTACAAAAAGAAATTACTTGATACTTGGGAAACTCTACCAATGACATTTCTTACTTCTTCTGCAACGGGTTTAGGACGTGAAGAGTTTTTAGAATTCATTGATGGCGTAAATGCCGATGTTGCCAAAGATTTTAAATAATCTGTAATGCACTCTACCAAAGAAAATTTACAGGTATTATTTGAAGACAATCATATCGTCATTGTAAACAAACGTTCTGGAGATATTACACAAGGTGATAAAACCGGCGACAAACCTTTAAGTGATGTTGTAAAAGAATACATCAAAAAAAAATACGACAAAGCTGGCAATGTTTTTTTAGGTGTTGTTCATCGATTAGACAGACCGACTTCTGGTGTCATTATTTTTGCAAGAACCTCAAAAGCTTTAGAACGTTTAAATAAAATGCTGCGTGATAAAATCATTAGCAAAACCTATTGGGCCGTTATAAAAAATCATCCAGAGAAAGAAAAAAACACGTTAATAAATTACCTGAAAAAGAATCCTAAAAACAATAAGTCTTCTGTTTATACTAAAGAAATAGATGGCTCTAAAAAAGCTATTTTGCACTACAATGTTATCAAAAAATTAGATAATTATTCTTTAGTAGAAATTGATTTAGAAACCGGAAGACATCATCAGATTAGAGCGCAATTATCATTTATTGGCTTCCCTATAAAAGGAGATTTAAAATACGGATTTAACAGAAGTAACAAAGATGGAAGCATACATTTACATGCTCGGAAAATAGAATTTGTTCACCCTGTTACTAAAGAACAAATTTCTGTTATCGCTCCTACTCCTCAAGAAGTAATTTGGAACGCTTGCAAGTAATTGGTATATTTAGAGAAATATTTTTTTTTTAAATAACAAAAAATTTTCAATATTAATCGTTACTTTTTTCCTCATTTTTGGCTTTGGGTGATGAACAAAAAACTAAAACAAGTATCCTAACTAATCTATGTCACAAGAAAAAACAGTTTCTGAAGCGATACATTATAGACGTTCTGTAAGAGTATACGATGCAGAAAAACCGATTGATAAGCGCATTGTGAAAAAATGCATTGAACAAGCCGCTTTAGCCCCAAATAGCAGCAATATGCAATTGTGGGAGTTTTATCACATTACATCAAAAGATATTATTAAAATAATTTCGCCATTTTGTTTCAATCAAAATGCAGCAAAAACTGCACATCAGTTAGTAGTTTTTGTTACGAGAAAAGATTTATGGAAACAAAGAGCGAAATCAAATTTAAAATTTATTGATAGTAATTTTGGCGCAAACAATCCTATTGCGTCACAAAGCAAAAGAGAAAAAACAGCAAGAGGCTATTATGGAAAAATTATTCCTTTCGCCTATATAGACTTTTTAGGAATATTTGGTTTTTTAAAATATATATTAGTTACAGTTATCGGACTTTTCAAACCCATTTATAGAGAAGTTAGAAAAAGTGATATGAGAATTGTTGCACATAAAACCTGCGGTTTGGCTGCACAAAACTTTATGCTTTCTATGGCTGCAGAGGGTTATGATACTTGCCCTATGGAAGGATCCGATACTTGGCGTGTAAAAAAATTACTAAGCTTACCTTTTGGCTCAGAAATAAATATGATTGTTTCTTGCGGAATCAGAAAACCTGAAGGCGTTTATGGTGACCGCTTTAGAATTCCTTTCGCAGAAGTTTACAAGGAGCTTTAAGAGCTCACGAAAGCGAATAAACACCTGTCTTTGAAAGGGAAATAACGAAACAATCTCTCTGATAAAATTAAATTACTTCCTTGCTCACTAACAGATTTTTAACTTATTTTTTAGGTTTCAAAACCAACACATTTTTACTTTTTTTAATTTCTTCCTTATTCAAATTCATTTTCTCAAACTCCCCATTTAAAAATTTTTGAGCTTGGTCTTTATAATGTTTGCTAAAAACATTTCCTGATTGACCGGTAGGTAAAATTGCCAAACTATTTTCTACATCAGAAAAATCGACAATTCTTCTCGTTGATGGTCCTGCAGTTACTTTATAATAACCAGTGCTGTCTAATTTAAAAATTTGATTATTAATCACCTCATTGCCACCAATCGTTTCAAAGGGACCCACATTAAAAAATCTGCGTAACAGACCTCCTGTTTTACCAATTACATGTTCATGTTCAACGGAGATTACTCTACTCCAGTACCAATCCTCTTCATTTTCTCCCAACTGATTTTTTAAAAAAGAAAATGTTTCTTTGAAAGAATTTAGGATAATTTCTGCTCTTCCTTCTACCTTTGAAGTGGTGGTAATATCATCCCACCAAACAGATTGCTTTCTATGTATTTGAATTGGCAACACCTCGTCTTGCAATTGCGAATTGATAAACAACTCAAAATTAGCTCCTAATTCATCTTTATAGGTCGCCTTTAAAAATTCAAATAAAAAGCGATTATAAATAGTTGCCCCAACTGAATTTTTAAGATAAGTTCCGTCCCAATTTTTAAGAATTTCAACTACTTTTTGCTCTGAAACCGACAATTTTGATTTGTCTAAACTTTTTAATAAATCGTTTGCTATTTCCGAAACCGTAGAAGATTTTACATCAAACATCATTTTAGCAACATCTTCTTTTGTGAAATCATCTTTTTCCTCTAATAATTCTACGATTCTTTTTGCTCTATCTTGCGGCTGATAATAGCCAGGATATAATTTACCTCTTACAGAATCTGTTTGATTATTTGCAGAATACACATAGTGCCAAGGAGGGTTTATGGCTTTGGGGTTTTCCTCAAAAGGTAAATATTCTATAATCTCATCGGTTCCAGAAACACCATTTAAATAAGTTTTTGTAGACAAACTATCTCTAAGTTGATATAATTTTGCAGATGCAAACCAAGCAATATTATCTTTTGCATCACCATACATAACATTTAAACCAGGAGCCTTAATCTTTGCTACTGCTTGTTGAAAATCACCTAGTGATTTAGAATGAGACATACCATAAATAATATCTAATTGTTCATTATTTAGTTGCGTATAAATCCAATTCATAGCAATTGGTCGCTCATCTTCAAGGTGAGAAATTAAACCATTCATTATTGGGCCGTGTTTGGTAAACTTAACTTGAAAAGTAGTGTCTTTTTCGTTTTTTATATGAATTGTTTTATTAATAATTTTATAATTTTCATATCCTTCGGATGTTTTGTATTGAGCAGAATTCACAGGATTATTTTCTTCTATATAAAAGTTCAAATCATCATTTGCCAACATTGTTAATCCATACGCATATTCGCTATTATGACCCAATAAAGGAAATGGCATTAATGCAATATTAAATCCGTAGATTTCAAAATTGGGTGTTTTTATATGACTTTGGTACCAAACTGATGGTTGCGAAAAACCAATATGTGG
>TARA_B110000238_G_C16143035_1_pt1 | contig 15301 bp, 13 predicted proteins | sample TARA_B110000238 | Tara Oceans TARA_B110000238 (sample SAMEA4397569) | marine metagenome | biome: Polar Biome; feature: [SRF] surface water layer (ENVO:00010504); material: water (ENVO:00002006), including particulate matter (ENVO:01000060) such as... | depth 5 m | reverse complement strand
TGGAATAAAGAATTAGATAATAGTGGATATTCTATTACTAAATTTGGCGCAGAAATGGAAGTTTGGCGCGCAAGTCAAGAAGGAGTAGAGGTAGTGATTGTGAATCCTGGCGTTATTCTAGGTAGTGGTTTTTGGAATGCTGGTTCCGGGAAATTATTTAGTCGAGCTTATAACGTCTCTGCCTACTATACGGAAGGAAAGACAGGCTTTGTGTCTGTGAAAGATGTTGTGAAACCAATGATTTTATTGATGAATTCAACCGTGAAAAATGAACGTTTTATTTTGGTTTCAGAAAATAGATCATTCAAAGAAATTTTCTTTTTTATTGCGGATGCTTTCGGTAAAAAAAGACCATCAAGTAAAATTGAACCTTGGCAAACTGCCATTTTTTGGAGAGTTGCTTGGGTCTTCTCAAAAATTACCGGAAAAGAGCCTTTGTTGAGTAAATATTCAGCAAAATCAGCACATGCTATTTCTGAATATTCATCTAAAAAAGTAAAAAAAACAATAGACTTTACATTTGAAAAAGTAGAGGAATCTATAAAAACAATTTGTGAAAATTATCCTAAAGTTTAGGTTTTAAATACTTTAAATTTAGCGAACTCTTGCTTTTAGCGTTTTCAGGAAGTGTGTCGAAAGCTATTTTTTTCTTATAACTATTTTTTATAGAATCAATTCGCAAAGAATCCTTCCTTTTTTTTATTTCATCGAAAATTGATTTTTCTTTTTCTAAGCTAGCTTTTGCATTTTTAAAAACTTCCTGATATAGATCTATTTTAGAAAGATAATATAGATTACTACTTTGAAAACGGATGCTATCAATTTTAAAAAGATCATAAACCAAAGGCATGTAATTAATTTTTCTTTCAAGGTTTTTATTTTTGATGAATTTAGCAGATGAAGCAATCATCATTTCTTGTACTAAAAGACTCATGGTGTCTTTGGGAATTAAGTCTTTTGGTTTCTCAAAAATAGTGTTACTGGTGCAAGAAACCAAGAAAATAAAAATTAACAGATAGCTTATTTTGTTCATATTAACGATTAAAAGTGATACGTTTGCCTTTGATGTCATCATTAAAAACACCATTATTATATATCAAATTTCCGTTGATAAAGGTATGTGTTATTGTTGATGAAAACGTGGTGCCTTCAAAAGGAGACCAACCACATTTGTATAAAATATTATCTTTAGAAACTGTTTGAGGTTTTTTGGTGTCTATCAAAACTAAATCAGCAAAATAGCCTTCTTTTATAAAACCGCGTTTTTCTATTTGGAATAATTTAGCAGGATTGTGACTCATCTTTTCTACTAACTTTTCAATCGATATTACACCTTCTTTTACTTTTTCTAAAAGAGCAATTACTGCATGTTGCACTAATGGACCACCACTTGGTGCACTTAAATAGTTGTTGTTTTTTTCTTCCAAAGTATGAGGTGCATGATCTGTTGCTAAAACGTCAATTCTGTCATCTAACAAAGCTTCCCACAAGCTTAATCTGTCGGTTTCTGTTTTTACGGCAGGATTCCATTTTATATGAGTGCCTTTTTCTTCGTAATCTTTATCAGAAAACCATAAATGATGAACGCAAACTTCTGCAGTAATTTGTTTTTCTTCTAACGGAATATCATTTCTAAAAAGATGGGTTTCCTTTGCCGTTGATACGTGAAAAACATGCAACCTTGCTCCTGTTTTTTTTGCCAATTCAATGGCTTTTGAAGATGATAAATAACAGGCTTCTTCACTTCTAATTACTGGATGGTATTTTATAGGAATATCTTCCCCATATTTTTCTCTAAATATTGCTGTGTTTTTTTTGATGGTTGCTTCATCTTCACAATGTACAGAAATAATCATTTTTGTTGATGAAAAAATCTTCTCTAAAACACGTTCATTATCTACTAACATATTGCCTGTAGATGATCCTAGAAATAGCTTTATGCCTGCAACTTTTTTTGGATCAGTCTTTAATAATTCAGTTAAATTATCATTGGTTCCACCAAACATAAAAGAGTAATTCGCATAAGAATCTTTCGCAGCGATTTCAAACTTATTTTCTAATAATTTTTGTGTGGTTGCTTGAGGTACTGTATTCGGCATTTCTATAAAAGTTGTAATACCACCGGCAACGGCCGCTCTACTTTCTGTTTCAATATTTGCTTTGTGCGTTAAACCAGGTTCTCTAAAATGTACTTGGTCATCTATAAAACCAGGAATCAAATATTTGCCATCGGCATTAATAATTGCGGTATTTTCAGGAGCATGTATTACTGATGAAATTTTCGTAATGATTTCGTTTTCAATGAGAACATCACCTAAAAAAGTGTTGTTTTCGTTCACTATTTGTGCGTTTTTTATTAAAATTGAGTTTGTCATCTTTCTTTTTTAAATATCCATTCTCATATTCATTAAACTTTTTTTAAAACTGAAGCGTTTATAAGATTTTAGTGCTGCAATGTTGTTGCTATATGTATCTAACCTTGACTCTTTAAGGCCTTTTTTTATCGACCAATGTTTTAGAGATTCTATAATTAAAACACTAATTCTTTGTCCTCTAAAAGAGGGTTTTACATAAATAAAACCCACATAACCGTGTATTGGATTTTTATGGTAGTGCTGCGAATTTTCTAATTTTATATAACCACAAGCAATTAATTCTGTCTTAATGGTAGCAACAATAAAATGAATGTTTTTAGCGGTAATTAATTCTGGAACATTATAATAGTGCAAGTCGGCATCGTCTATAAAAGGATCTAACGGTCTTGCTGCTTTTATAGCTCCTTGTTCAAATTTTAACAAGGTTTTTAAGTCATCTAATTCTGCAGTTCTAATTGAAATAGAAGTATTCATATTTTATTTTGGCAAACCTTTCAGTCTCATTTTTATCACTCCAAATAAAGCTTCAAATACAATGTTCCCGCTCATTTTAGAGGCTCCTAAACTTCTATCTGTAAAAATTACAGACACTTCTTTTATTTTAAATTTATGCTTCCATGCTTTAAATTTCATTTCAATTTGAAAAGCATATCCGATAAATTTAATTTTATCTAGGTTTATTGTTTCCAACACATTTCTTTTCCAACAAACAAAACCAGCAGTGGTATCAAACAAGGGAATTCTGGTGATAAAACGCACATATCTTGATGCAAAATAAGACAGTAAAAGTCTTTTTATATCCCAATTAACAACATTAACTTGGTTGTTAACATATCTAGAACCTATAGAAACATCTCCTTTTTCTATATGACAAACATTATATAAACGAATTAAATCATCAGGATTGTGAGAAAAATCTGCATCCATTTCTATAATGTATTCATATTTTCTAGCCAAAGCCCATTTAAAACCATGAATATAGGCGGTTCCTAATCCGTGCTTTCCCATTCTTTTTTCTAAAAAAAGGCGATTTGGGAATTCTATAATAAGATTTTTAACAATTTCTGAAGTTCCGTCAGGAGAGTTGTCATCCACGATTAAAACATGGAATACTTTGTCTTGATTGAAAGTAGCTTTTATAATAGCTTCAATATTTTCTTTTTCGTCGTAAGTAGGAATTATCACTAAAGTGTCTGCCATAAATTAATTTTCACTCGTAATAAAGCAAATATACATTATTTAATTATTAATTTTGTGCCAAATTTCACAAATGAAGATCAATTGCAAGCACTAGAAAAAATAGCATATTCTAATAATTGGGTTACCGTAATTTTATTGTTTTTGTTTTTGAGTATTGTTTTGTTAAAATTACTTGATGCTAAAAGACTAAAAGAAAATTGCTTCGCTTTTTTTGATTTTAGTCTTGTAACGGACGAAGATATTGATAGTGAAAGCTTTTTGGACACTTTTCAAACAGTGGTATTATTATTTTCAACAACTATATTATCTCTAATTACCTATAATTTTTTAAGGTATAAAGTAGCTACATTTTCAGATGGCTTTTCTTCATTTTCTAATGTTTTTATAATTTTATTGGTGTATTTTTTATCAAAAAGAATATTAGAATTTGGGTTATCATATTTGTTTTTAATTCGAAATAGCATTAGGTTTTTTACAATTTCAAAATCTAAATATCTTTATAGTCTTTCATTTTTGTTATACATAGCCATAATTTTATGTGAATATGCAAATTTAAACTATCTGTATGTCTTTTGTTTTGCGGGATTTTTATTTGTTGCAAGATTTGTCCTGCATTCCATTAGAAATAAAAAGCTGGTTTTTAATAAGTTGTTTTATTTTATGTTGTACATTTGCGCCTTCGAAATAGCACCGCTATTTGTACTTTTTAAATTGATGTTTTAATTACTAAATCGAAAGTCTATGAAAGTGAAAACGATATTGGTTTCTCAACCAGCTCCAAAAGCAGAAACATCTCCTTATTTTGATTTGTCTGACAAACAAAAAGTGAAAATAGATTTTAGATCTTTTATTCATGTAGAAGGCATTTCTGTGAAAGAGGTAAGAGCAGAGAAAATAGATTTAAAAGATTTTACTGCAATTATTTTAACCAGTAGAAACGCAGTAGATCATTTTTTTAGAATTGCTGAAGAAATGCGCTTTAAAGTGCCAGATTCTATGAAATATTTCTGTCAGTCGGAAGCTGTAGCGTATTATCTACAGAAATATGTTGTGTATAGAAAACGTAAAATTTATGTTGGTAATAGGGCCTTTACCGATTTAACAAAATTGATAAAGAAGCATAAAGCTGAAAAGTTTTTATTACCATCTTCTGATAAATTAAAACCATTAATTCCTGAAGAACTAGATAAATTAGGCGTAACATGGGTTCGATTAGATTTATACAGAACTGTTGTTAGTGATTTGTCTGATTTAGAGGATGTTTTTTACGATGTTTTAGTTTTCTTTAGTCCTTCTGGGATAGAATCTTTATTTCATAATTTCCCGGATTTTAAACAAAACGATACAAGAATTGCAGCTTTTGGTAATTCTACTGTAAATGCTGTAACAGAAGCAGGTTTAAAGTGCGATATTATAGCGCCCTCGAAAGAAAACCCTTCTATGACAATGGCTTTAGATAAGTATATTAAAGAAGCGAATAAAAGATAAGAACTTCTTAACATAATAAGGAAGTTCTTTTTTTTATTAAACAGGAATATTTTTTATGATCAAATATTTTCTGATAACCTTGGTCTTATAGGCAATAATAATTAATTGTCTTATAAAATCTTGGTTTCAACAATATAATCATTTTAATTCTTCAGGAAATTCAGAACAGAATACTATTATTATTAATTTCATGAAAGAATTGGACTTCATTACTTTTCAAAATAGATCGTAAGAATTAATTGGGATAACTCAAGACCTTTTAAGGGTAATGCTACTTTTTAAGAGCTATGTTTTGTGGCTAAATAGATTTTTTTACTTTTATTTAGGGTTGATTATATTTAATTATGAAATTAATATAACAAGCTACTATAATGGACAGAATTTGTGATGTGTGAACAAGGAAAATATTTTGTTTTTGAACAAATCAATATTTTTTAAGATTGGTGATCTAAAAGGGTTGCCATTATAAACACTGCGAAAAAGGAAGAAGCACTCTTGTTAAACCAAGTTATGGGGGCTTACTTTTGTTAAAAGCATGTCTACTTAATTTTTAAACTTACAGAGTCTTTTTTAGTCTTTAAACAAATTGATTTCAAATAAACAGACAGGAGCAAGTTGATAATGATCAGGCAAACGATCTGTATTCTTTAAATTAAAGAGCCCAAGAAAATCAAATCCAGCACTTTTGTAATGGGCAATTAGTTTTATATTATTTCCTAAAGTGTCTAATCGTATAAATTGGATATTTTTTTGTTTCACGTATTCTTTAGCCCAAGTTACAATGTCAGCAACAAAATTATTTCCTCTAAATTTAGGGTTGGTTGTAATGCGATGAATGTATACAGCTGTATCTTTATTACTTTCTTCCCAAATCTGCTTATCACTGAAGGTAATTGCCCAAATACAAGCAATTTCATTATTGATAAGAAGTTTAAACTGCCTATTTTCTGCTATTTCAGTTTCAACCATTGCTCTTTCAAAGTCGGGCCAAACAACTACTTTTTTCTTGGCTGTTTGATATTCGGAGGCAATTTTATAAAACTTAAATACTTCTCCTATATCTGTAATCGTTACATTTTTAATGACCATTTTTTTTATTTAGAAAATTAAATTTCAAATGCATCTTTATCATTTAAAAACCCTAATTTCTTCCTTATTTTATTTTGATTTGTTTTACTAATAACGGCGGTTACAAGGCCAATTTTATTTTTTTGTAAATTAGAAAGTTCTTCACCTAAATAATCTACAATCAGAGAATTCCCCGAGTATTCATACTTATTTTTATCGAGTCCTGTTCTATTAATCCCGATAACGTAGCTCATGTTTTCTATTGCGCGCGCTTTTAAAAGTGTTTCCCAAGCTTTAATTCTTGCAACGGGCCAATTTGCCATAAAAATTAATACATCATAATTTTCCGTGTTTCTCACCCACACAGGAAAACGCAAGTCGTAACAAATTAAAGGGCAAATTCTCCATCCTTTATAAGCAACTATTAATTTTTGATTGCCAACCGTATATACTCTGTCTTCGCCAGCGAGGGTAAAAGAATGTTTTTTATCGTAACACTCTATCGTTCCACAAGGATGCACAAACACCAATCTGTTATAATAGTTGTGGTTCTGTTCAATAACTAAACTACCCGTAATAGCAACTTGTTTTTGTAATGCTATTTTTTGCATCCAACGAATAGAAGGTCCGTCCATTTTTTCGGCAACCTTTTGTGGGTTCATGGTAAAGCCGGTAGTAAACATTTCAGGAAGCACAATGAGATCTGTGTTTTCTGGTAAACCGTTTATTTTTTCTTCAAAAGAAGCACGATTTTTTGATGGATTTTCCCAAAATAAATCGGCTTGAATTCCAACAACATGTAGTTCATTTGGCATTAAAATAAATTTAAAGATTAGCGAGGTATAAAAGTAAGTTTTTGTAATTTAGAAAATCAAATTAAGGCAAAAAAATCTATGCAATCTTTTATTTCTGAAACGATAGATGATATCTTAAAAACTACACATTCTTTTGAAGATGTGGTTTTTATTTTACCCTCACAAAGAGCAAAAGTGTTTGTAAAGCAAACCTTTAAAGATAAAATTTCTGTGGGGTTTTTACCCGAGACTATAAACATAGAACAATTTATTCAGAATATTTCTGGCGTTCAAAAAGCAGATAACATTCAATTGTTGTTTCATTTTTATACGATTTACAAACGTGTTGAGAAAAATCCAGATTCTTTTGATACTTTTTCTTCATGGGCATTAACGGTATTGCAAGATTTTAATGAAATTGATCAGCATTTAATCAACACAAAAGATATTTTTATTTATTTAAGAGATATCGAACGCTTAAAAAAATGGTCTGTAAACGGTACTTTTACGGAAACGGCACTCATAAAAGATCATTATTCATTTTTAGAAAAACTAAATACATATTACAATGCTTTTTATGAATTTTTAATTGGCGAAAATATAGGATATCAAGGTTTAATCTATAGAGAAGCCTGTAAAAAAATTGATGATTTTCTAGAAAAAAACAAGAACAAGAAATTCTTTTTTATCGGTTTTAATGCTCTTAATAAAGCTGAAGAACTCTTGTTTCAAAAAGTTTTAGAAGGTGGGAACTCAGAAATTTATTGGGATTTAGACGAAACTTTTTTCAACTCAAATCATCAAGCAGGAAAATTTATTAGAAAGTATAAAAGTAGCTGGCGTTATTATGAGAAAAATCAAATCAAATCTTTAGGAAATTCATTTTCAGCACCAAAAAAGATTCAGGTTATTGGCGCGGCAAAAAACAATACACAAATAAAATACATTGGTGAAATATTAGAAGCAACGACTAATTTTAAAAATACAGCATTGGTTTTAGCAGATGAAACCTTGTTGCCTGTTACCTTAAATTCTTTACCAAAAAACATTAATGCCATTAATATTACGATGGGATATCCTTTAAAAGATATCCCAACTACGGGGCTATTATTTTCAATCTTTGATTTATTTAATTCCCAAGAAAAATTACAAAAAAGTGTTTTAAATGAATTTTATTACAAAGATGTACTTCGTTTTTTTAAACATCAATCTATTTATGGTTTAATTGCTTCTATCGATGATTTTACAGTGGCAATAGCAAAAGATAACCAAACTTTTATCAAAGAGAGTCATCTTGAAAAACTGTTAAAAGAGGAAACAACAGAGGTTAAAACCGTTATTTTAAATATATTTAAACCGTTTGATTTTGTTGGTGACTTTATGGACAGAATTTTAGCATTGATTAATCTTTTAAAGGAAAAAGTAAATGCTTTAGAGAAAGAATACCTTTTTCGTTTTTATACCGTGTTTACGCAGCTGCAAACCCTGCAAAATGAGTTTCATTATTTTGTCGATTTAAAAACATTATCGCTGTTTTTTAAACAGCTTATTTCTTCAGAAAGTTTGTTTTTTCAAGGAGAGCCTTTAAAAGGATTGCAATTAATGGGCATGCTAGAAACACGTGTTTTAGATTTTGAAAATATCATTTTAGCATCTGCAAACGAAGGGATTTTACCCGCAAATAGTCAGCAAAATACATTTATTCCTTTTGATGTAAAAGTAGAGTATGGTTTGCCAACTTACAGAGAAAAAGATGCTATTTTCTCCTACCATTTTTTTAGATTGATGCAAAGAGCAAAAAATATTTTTATCGTTTACAATACAGAGCACGATATTTTTGGTAGTGGAGAAAAAAGTAGGTTTATAACGCAATTAGAAATGATGAGAACAGATATTGTTCAGAAAATTATTTCTCCGAGAGTCGTAGCCCAAAATTTTGAATTAAAAGTAATTTCAAAAAATGAGTTGGTGTTTGAGCGATTAAAAGAAATTGCAAAAGCAGGATTTTCGCCTTCATCTTTAACCAATTATTTATACAATCCTGTTGCTTTTTACAAACAAAAAGTTTTACGAATCAAGGAGTTTGACGATGTTGAAGAAACAGTTGCTTACAATACATTAGGCACGGTTGTGCACGAGGCATTAGATGAATTGTATAAGCCTTTTATCGGTCATTTTTTAACGGTAGATGCCATTTTAGAAATGGAAAAAATCGCTAAAGATCTAGTGGTAAAGCATTTTAAAATTCAGTTTAAAAACGGAGACCTATCCACAGGAAAGAACCGTTTGATTTTTGAAGTAGCGAATCGATTTGTAACGAATTTTTTATCCCAAGAAAAAGAACTGTTAAAAGACAAGAATAATCAACTAAAAATTATTGCAACAGAAGAAAATTTATCCGCAGAAATAGTTGTTGAAGGAATCGGTTTTCCGATTAAAATTCATGGAAATGTCGATAGGGTTGATGAGTTAAATGGCGAAGTCAGAATTATAGATTATAAATCTGGAATGGTACAAGCTGCGGAATTAAAAGTACTAGATTTTGAAAAGTTAAGAGAAAAACAACAGTACAAAGCTATTCAAGTTTTAATCTATTCGTATCTGTATTCAAAAGATAAAAAGTTTGACTTTTCTAAAAATTTAAGAGCAGGAATATTTTCTTTTAAAAATATGAACAGTGGGTTTTTAGCGATTAATTTTTCATCAAATTATAGAAAACCAGAAACTACTATTACAGAAGAAAAATTAGAGGAATTCATGGAAGAACTAAAGATGTATATTAAAGAGATTTATGATCCAGAAGTTGGTTTTATAGAGCCTGCTGATTTGAGGTATTAAACAAAATTCAAGCCTTAATATTCTCTATATTTAACTCTTAAAAGTCATTTGAAATTTCTTTTTTAGATATTTCTTTAATAACCAAGTTAAAACATCAGAAACAGAAATTCTAGTAGCTCTAATCATAGGTTTTAGAAATGTTTTGCTTGTTTCAATTAACTAATGTTTTCCGTAGTTAATCATTTTTATATATGAGTAGTCCAGCGCAGTAACTCGAGTTAAATTTTTTTTTCAAGAGTTTTGTATCGAGATGTTTTTTAGATATTGAATTGTAAACAACAAAAAACACAACACTTTGTAATTTCTATTTTTGAAGAAATTCCATTATTTAAAATGATATAGCTTTATGTGATTTTTCCCTTTGGGCGAAATGACAAAATTTAGGAACATCAATTTCATTACTAAATTATTGGTATTACCTTACTTCTCTTTCAAAATCAATAAAGGTATATTCGTGAAAAATTCCTCTTTCAGAATGGTATTTTTTTCCCATAATTTTTTAAAGAAACCACTTTTACGAGTAAAAACACATAACATATCAGGATTATGAGTTTTTATATACTCTAAAACACCTTGAAAAGTAGTTGCATTTTCAGTGACTGTTAGCGTAGTTTGTAGTTTTTTTAAATATTTATGTATTATTAAATCTTCTTGTGAATAATTAGGCGTTTTTACTAATAATAAATTCACTTCAGAATGAAATTTCTTTACTATAAATTGCAACGGATATAAAACTGTTTTACTTTTTATAACACCAGATTTAAAAGCCATTAAAATATTTTTTACAGGAATGTATTTGTAACCTTCAGGAATTGCTAATATTGGTACTTCAGTCTTTTTCACTAAACTACCAGCAGTTTTTCCTAAAAATATTTCTTCTTTTATAGCGTTGCTTTTAGCGTTAACAATAATTAAATCAATTCCTAATTCGTCATCAATAGAGGTTACACTATCAACTACAGAGCCTTTAGCGGCGATTAACTTAATCTCCACATTTTTTTTATCAACAGAATTCACCATTGTTCTCAAATATAAATTTGTTTCACGGGCAATAATATTATCAATATTTATAATAGTACCAGCTCTAGAATGCGCGCTGTAAGCTCTAAAAATAAAAACTTTTGCATTTATTTCTGAAGCAAAATCAATAGCGTATTGTAGGGTGTGTTGTGCATTTTCTGTAAATCCGATAGGTACTAAAAGGTGTTGCATAGTAGAATTTTTGAGAATACAAAGTTACTCATTTTTCAGCAAGGAAAGTATTTAGTCCTTTTTTAGAGATGTATCTTCGTAAAAATATTTTTTTTGAAAGCCAATATAAGTTTTAAACGGATTAATAAATTAGCGATTCCTGCGCTAATTGCCGGTATAGCAGAACCGTTATTATCAATTACAGACACTGCGATTATTGGTAATATAGGTGAAAATGCTACAGAAAGTTTGGCTGCAGTTGGTATTGTAGGTGCCTTTATTTCTATGCTGATTTGGGTATTTGGTCAAATAAGAAGCGCAATTTCTTCGATAATATCACAGTATGTAGGTGCTAATAAGTTAGACGAAATTAAAAACTTACCTGCGCAAGCTATTGCCATTATTGTTTCAGGCAGCCTTTTAGTTTTGGTAATTTCTTATCTTTTTGCCGAACAGATTTTTCAATTTTATAACGCATCTGGCAGCGTACTAGCATATTGTGTTGTTTATTTTAAAATTAGGATTTTTGGTTTTCCGTTTTCATTATTAGTCTTCGCTATTTTCGGAACTTTTAGAGGTCTTCAAAACACTTTTTATCCGATGATTATTGCGATTATTGGAGCATCCTTAAATATCGTTTTAGATATTATTTTAGTGTACGGTGTTGAAGGTTTTATTCCTGCAATGAACATAGAAGGTGCGGCCTATGCCAGTGTTATTGCACAAATAACCATGGCAGTAATATCCGTTGTCTTGTTACTGAAGAAAACAACGATTTCTTTAAATATGAAATTACCTTTTCATCAAGAAATTCCGAAATTATTAAATATGATTGGGAATCTTTTTATAAGAACAATTGCCTTAAATACTGCGCTATATTTTGCAACTTCTTATGCCACTGGGTACGGAAAGGAATATATCGCAGCGTACACAATTGGTTTAAATATTTGGTTATTAGGTGCTTTTATGGTAGATGGATATTCTAGTGCTGGTAATATTTTAGCGGGTAAATTATTAGGGGCAAAAGAGTATGGATCTTTAATAGCTTTAAGTGGCAAACTGACTAAATATGGTTTTTTTACTGGAATGATAATTGCCGGTTTTGGGCTTGTTTTTTATGATGCTATTGGTCGTGTTTTTACAAAAGATCCTTTGGTTTTAGAACAATTTTACCATGTTTTTTGGATTGTAATTTTAGCGCAACCTCTTAACGCCATTACTTTTATTTACGATGGAATGTTTAAAGGCATGGGCGAAATGAAATATTTACGAAACGTATTGTTACTTTCTACAGGATTTGTATTTATACCAACATTGCTCTTTTTTGATTGGTTAGATTATAAGTTAGTGGCCATTTGGATTGCTTTTACATTCTGGATTCTAGCAAGAGGAATTCCGTTAATCTTTAAATTTAGAAATAAGTTTTTACCCTTGATGTAACACTAATTTTTACGATGAATCATTTTTTTAATTTAACTATCTTGTGCTTGTTAAATAAGTAAAGTTTTAATTTTCTTAAGTCATTATTTTTTTGGAATACTTATTGGTGTTTTTAGAAAATTATTTGTCCTTATTTTTATAAGTATCCTGATCATTATAAATAAAAACAAAATCCATAAAATCTAAATAAAAGTGCTAAATTTTAAAAATGTTTCCCTTAAAATAAGAATCTTTTTATCTATGATTTTATTGGTGTTATTAGCATCAATTTTAATTTTAGTGGTCACAGTTTATCAGTACGATGAACAAACGCAAGACTATAATATTCAACGTTTTGAAAGAAAAGAGGCTACGACCAAAGAAACGATAGAACTCGAATTGACCAATAAAACGAGTTATCCTGTAAATACAAAAAATTTAACTAAAATATTTCAAGAACGTATCTATGAAATTTCATCGATCAACAAATTAAACATATCAATTTTTGATATGCACGGTAATTTATTGGTTTCATCAAAAACAAATGCTTTTGAAGAAAATACAATTCAACCTTTAAGTTACAACCTTTTAAACGAGTTGTCTCAAAATTCCAACCATAGAATCCTTAAAACGAGAAGAGAAGAAGGGGTTAGTTACCAATCATCGTATGCTTACATTAACGATCCAAAATTTAAGAGAATAGGTATTTTAGAATTACAGTTTACACAAGACAATTCAGAAATTGAAAAAGAATTAAAAGAGTTTATAGCGCGTTTAAGTTTGGTGTATCTTTTAATGTTGTTGATAGCGATCGCATTGGCTTATTTTTTATCAACCTATATAACCAGCTCCATTCAAACAATTTCGGATAGAATGCAAAGAACACGTTTAAATGAGCGTAATGAAAAAATAATGCTAGGTTCTGCGAGTTCAGAAATTGAAGTTTTGGTAGACGCTTATAATAATATGATTGATCAGTTAGAGGAAAGTGCTGTGAAATTAGCAAAAAGTGAGCGTGAACAAGCTTGGAGAGAAATGGCAAAACAAGTGGCACATGAAATTAAAAACCCGCTAACGCCCATGCGATTAACGGTACAAAGTTTTGAAAGAAAATTTGATCCTACAGATGAAAATATAAAAGAAAAATTGAAAGAGTACAGTCAAACACTCATTCAACAAATAGATGTAATGACTTCTATTGCCTCTGCTTTTTCTGATTTTGCAAAAATGCCAACACAAAAAAGAGAAAAAATTAATGTCGTAAGCGTTGTGAAATTAGCCTTAGATATTTTTAACGAAGATTTTATTTCTTACGTCTTTAGCAAAGAAGAAATGTTTGCAAATTTAGATAAAACTCAATTGATTAGAATTGTAACTAACTTGATTAAAAATGCTATGCAGGCTTCAGAAAAAGAAGAAAAACCTAGCATAGAAGTTCAAGTGATATCAGAAGGTAGAAATATAAAAATTTTAGTTTCTGATAATGGAAAAGGAATTCCGGAAGATGTAAAAGATTTAATTTTTGAGCCAAAATTCACCACTAAATCTAGTGGAATGGGACTTGGTTTGCCGATGATAAAAAATATTGTAGAAGCCTATGATGGTGCCATTTCTTTTACTTCAAAATTTGGAGTTGGTACCGTTTTTACCGTAATTTTACCTACAGAATGATTAATAATAGTCTCATCAATAAAGACTTTTAAAAATAGAGAATATGAAATTTGACAATATTTTAGTAGAAAAAAACAATGCTTTAGCACAAATAACAATTAACCGACCTAAAAAGTTAAACGCCTTAAATAGTGCAATTATTTATGAATTAAGTGAGGCTTTTCAGGTTCTAGAAGAAGATAAAAATATTAAAGTTATTATTCTGACAGGTGCAGGCGATAAAGCTTTTGTTGCGGGTGCAGATATTTCTGAATTCGTCCATTTTTCGATGGATGAAGGAGGAAGTTTGGCAAGAAAAGGACAAGAAATATTATTCAATCTTATTGAAAATTTATCGAAACCGGTCATTGCTGCTATTAATGGTTTTGCGCTAGGTGGCGGATTAGAATTAGCAATGGCCTGTCATTTTAGAATAGCATCAGACAATGCCAAAATGGGTTTGCCAGAAGTTTCTTTAGGAGTAATACCTGGGTATGGAGGTACACAACGTTTACCTCAATTAGTTGGTAAAGGGAAGGCGATGGAATTAATTATGACGGCAAGTATAATTCCTGCTGACGTCGCTAAAAATTGTGGTTTGGTAAATTACGTAACGACGCCTGAAGAATTATTGCCATTGGCAGAAAAATTAGCTGGTAAAATGATGCGCAATTCATCTGTAGCAATTTCTGGCGCTATTAAAGCCGTAAACTCAAATTTTAAAGAGGGTACAAATGGTTTTGATATAGAAATTGAAGAATTTGGAAACTGTTTCGGAACTCAAGATTTTAAAGAAGGTACTGCCGCTTTTTTAGACAAAAGAAAACCTAATTTTCCTGGAAAGTAGCGTAAAGCCATAAAAAAACGAGCCAACAAAGGCTCGTTTTTTCTCAATTTAGAGTTTAAATTCAATAATTAACGAACTTAATATTTAAACTCATTCTTATAAATTTTTCCATTATTGTAAGCAACAACTCTATAATTTCCTTTTAATTCTTTATCTAAACTATATATCCTATTTAGAATAGCGTCACTAGTAGCAGTTTCAGAATATATAATTTCGTTATTGTAATATATATAAATTTCTAACGGCTTTTTATCAAAACTTATTCTACTAATCATTAACTTATTTTCTTTGTTTCTAATGTAAGGTTTAAAAATAATTTTATTAGCATTTGTATTAAAAATTGCAATATTGTTCTCTACCCTAATAGTTTTGATAACAATTTCAAAATCTTTGTCTAATTCAAAAGTATAGTTTCCATTTTTTAATGTAGC
>TARA_B110000238_G_scaffold200890_1_pt1 | contig 15350 bp, 15 predicted proteins | sample TARA_B110000238 | Tara Oceans TARA_B110000238 (sample SAMEA4397569) | marine metagenome | biome: Polar Biome; feature: [SRF] surface water layer (ENVO:00010504); material: water (ENVO:00002006), including particulate matter (ENVO:01000060) such as... | depth 5 m | reverse complement strand
AATTTATACAGCTATCAAAAAGAAAAAAAGAGTTGCATATGTTTCCAGGCGCTGGGCTCTTATTGCTTTCGCTTTAAAATTAATGCCAGCTTGGGTTTTAAAGAAAGTACTTTAATCAATAAAAAAACAGAAACCATGAAAAATAAAATAGCCGCCGTTCATAAATTTCACACTGCATTCAAATTAAACATACAAGATACACCCACCGTTGCCATTTCTGAAGAGCGTAAAAAATTGCGTTTCGAGTTGATGAAAGAAGAAAACGAAGAATATTTAGAAGCCGCTGAAAATAACGACTTAGTAGAGGTTGCAGATGCTTTAGGCGATATGTTATACATTCTTTGTGGCACAATTATCGAGCATGGAATGCAAGACAAAATTGAAGCCGTTTTTAATGAAATTCAACGAAGTAACATGAGTAAATTAGGTAAAGATGGAAGTCCAATTTATAGAGAAGATGGTAAGGTGCTAAAAGGGCCTAACTATTTTAAGCCAAACATTAGCGCAATTTTAGACAAGTAATCTCATTTTTACAAAAAGCTTTTTTAATTCTGGCTAAAATAAAAACCCCAACAATGTTGGGGTTTTAAAAATAGAATTTTAAATAAAAACTATAACTGAACTCTCCAACCGTAAGGGTCTTCCGTTTTGTTTGTTTGTAGATCTGTAATTGTTTTTTTCAATAAAGAAGCATAGCTCTCTTCTAATTTAGGTAAATCATAATCAGTGTTTTGATATCCAAAACCTGCAATAGGAGATATTACAGCAGCAGTTCCAGCACCAAACATTTCTTGTAAACTGCCTGCTTGTGCGGCAACAATAACCTCAGAAACCGTAATTTTTCTTACCTCCATGGTAAGACCAAGGTCGTTCGCAATCTGAATAATACTTTTACGCGTAATTCCGTCTAAAATTCGATCACTCGTTGGACTCGTAATTAAAGTGTCATTTATTCTGATGAAAATGTTCATTGCCCCCGCTTCTTCTATGTACTGGTGGGTATTGTCATCTGTCCAAATTACTTGATTATAGCCTTTTTCGATTGCTAATTGTGTTGGGTAGAACTGTGCAGCATAGTTTCCACCAGCCTTGGCAAAACCAACACCACCATTTGCAGCACGTGCATACTTTTCTTCAATTAAAACTTTTATTTCACCGGCAAAATAAGCGCCAGAAGGTGCAGTACAAATTATAAATTTGTACGCATTTGCAGGAGAGGCATGGAAGCCATTTCCAGAGGCAAAAATAAAAGGTCTTATGTATAAAGAACTTCCTTCATTTGTGGGGATCCACTGATTGTCAATTTCTAATAATGTTTTCAATCCATCCATAAAAATTGCTTCTGGAATTGCAGGAATCATTAGCCTTTCCGCAGATTTATTGAGCCTTTTAAAATTTTCTAAAGGACGAAATAGCAATGTGTTCTCTTCAGTATCTTTGTAGGCTTTCATTCCTTCAAAAATGGATTGTCCGTAATGAAATATTTTAGAAGAAGGATCTAAACTAATTGGTGAATAGGGTTTGATAACGGGCGTTTTCCATGCGCCATCTACAAAATCACACTCTAACATGTGGTCAGAAAATACACTTCCAAAAGGTAAGTTATCAAAATCTACAGAATCGATTTTAGATTTCTCTATGTGTTGAATTTCTATATTTGATGCCATTTTTTTAATTTATTAGTGGATGCAAAGGTACATAATTTTATGTTTCTGTTTCTCTATTTAGACCTAGGTTTTATTGTTTAAAACCTTATATTTGTCTGTATCACGTTAAAACTTTATACGATGAAATTATGGATTCAATTTTGCGCAATAGCCCTACTTCTTTTTACAGCATGTAAAGAAGTAAAAACAACTGGTAAAGAAGTTGTAAAAGATTCATTAGCATACCAATCTTTAGGTGATATTATTACAGATGAAAACGTGCTTTCTTCAGAAGAAGTATTCGCTCAAATGAAAGTTTTGAAAGTTGGAGATACCCTCCCAGTAAAATTTATTTCTACAATTAAAGAAGTGTGTACTAGTAAGGGATGCTGGATGAAACTGCCTTTAAACGAAACCGAAGAAACAATGGTGCGTTTTAAAGATTATGGTTTTTTTATGCCCTTAGATTCAGAAGGAAAAGAAGTTATTGTTGAAGGAATTGCATTTGTAAAACAAACTTCAGTAGAAGAATTACAACATTATGCAAAAGATGCAGGAAAATCAACAGAAGAAATTGCGAAAATTAAAGCTCCAGAAAGCACCTTTGCTTTTGAAGCAAATGGCGTTTTGCTAAAAACAAAATAAACTATTGAAAAGAGAAATCATCATTACCTCAGATGGTTCTACAACCATACAGCTTCCCGATTGGAATGAACAATATCATTCAAAACACGGAGCAATACAAGAAGCATATCATGTATTTTTAGATTCAGGTTTTTTTAAAATTGATTTACAAGAAATTGCTGTTTTAGAAATTGGTTTCGGAACAGGATTAAACGCTTTTATCACTTTTTTAGAGGCAAGAAAATTACAGAAAAAAGTAAATTATGTAGGTGTAGAAGCTTATCCTATTTCAGTAGAAGAATTTCAGAAATTGAATTATGTTACTGAATTAAAAGCAGTTGAATGTCAAACTGTTTTTGACGAAATGCACCGTGTTTCTTGGGAAGAGGAGCATTTCATTTCAAAAGATTTTCAGTTATTGAAAAGGAAACAGTTCTTTCAAGATATTCATGATGCTGCTGCTTTTGATTTAATTTATTTTGATGCATTTGGAGCGCAGAATCAACCCGAATTATGGACCGAAGAAATCTTTGCTAAAATGTATAAAGCAATCAAAGATAACGGTATATTAGTTACCTATTCCGCAAAAGGAAGTGTCAGAAGAGCGATGCAATCTGTCGGTTTTACCGTAGAAAGATTGCCAGGGCCTCCAGGGAAAAGAGAAATGCTAAGAGCAACAAAATTATAAAACAAAGCGTATGAAAATAGGAAGGAAGTTTGGAAATCAAAAGAAATCAAAGCCGCAAAAAGGTGCTTTTCTAGTGCTGCTTTTAGTCATTGTTTTATTTCTTTGGTTCAAGGCAGAAAGTTTGTTAACCAGTTTGTTTTAAAAACAAATAGGAGCGTGCTCCATAGATAAGAAGATTCATACACATAAATCTACCATTGTGGCGATAGAGAAAATAATTTTAGGAATAGATCCAGGAACGACCATTATGGGGTTTGGATTGATAAAAGTGGTAGGAAAGAAGATGGAATTTATTCAAATGAATGAATTAATGCTTCAAAAATATGACGATCATTATCTAAAATTGAAACTCATCTTTGAGCGAACTGTTGAATTGATTGATACCTATCATCCAGATGAAATTGCTATTGAAGCCCCATTTTTTGGTAAAAATGTACAATCCATGTTAAAATTAGGGCGTGCACAAGGCGTTGCTATGGCAGCAGGTTTGTCAAGAGAAATTCCAATTACAGAGTATTTACCAAAGAAAATTAAAATGGCCATTACTGGAAATGGAAACGCCAGTAAAGAGCAAGTTGCATTAATGCTAAAATCGCTATTAGATTTAAAAACCTTACCTAAAAACCTTGATGCAACTGATGGTTTAGCAGCAGCAGTTTGTCATTTTTATAATTCAGGAAAAGTGGTCGGAGGAAAAAACTATACCGGTTGGGCCAGTTTTGTGAAACAGAATCCTTCAAAAATTAAATAATTTTTAATGAACACTTATCAATAATCAATTATCAAAGTTATGAAATTACCTAATAATCCGTTACAAAATAAGTCTTATGACCTAGCTTTGTTAATTGTGAAGTTGAGTAAAAAGTTAGTAAGAGAGAAAAAGAATATATTTTATCAAAACAAATAATAAGAAGTGGAATTTCAGTTGGAGCTATCATAGTTGAAGCAAACGGTTCAATTTCAAAAACAACAAGAATTAATAAGTAAATAATTATTGGTTATTTGATTCCTGATAACCGACAATTGATAACCGATAACTGATAACTGATTTTGGCTGGAATTTACATACATATCCCGTTTTGCAAGCAAGCCTGTTTTTATTGCGACTTTCATTTTTCTACCTCATTGAAAAAGAAAGATGCCTTAATTTCTTGTTTGGTCAAAGAAATTGAACTCAGAAAAGAAGAGCTAAACAACGAAATAGTTGAAACAATTTATTTTGGAGGTGGTACTCCAAGTATGTTGTCTTCCGAAGAGATTTCCCTTTTGATTGCTGCCGTTTATGAACATCATACCGTTGTCGCTTTACCAGAAATTACCTTAGAAGCCAACCCAGACGACTTGTCGGAAGAAAAGATTATAGAACTCTCCAAAACACCCATCAATCGGTTAAGTATTGGTGTACAATCCTTTTTTGAGAAAGATTTAAAATTGATGAATCGGGCACATTCTTCTTCGGAAGCGCATGCCTCACTAAAAATAGCCACTCGCTATTTTGAGAATATTTCGGTGGATTTAATCTATGGAATTCCTGGATTAACCAATGAAGAATGGCAACAGAATATACAAACTGCATTGCGCTTTAATATTCCTCATATTTCGAGTTATGCCTTAACAGTAGAGCCAAAAACTGCTTTAGAAGCACTCATTAAGAAAGGTGAAATTGAAAAGGTAGATGATGATTTAGCTCAGAGACAATTTTTTATTTTAAGGGATGTGTTAGAACAAGAAAAATTTGTGCATTACGAGTTGTCAAATTTTGGAAAACAAAACTACTTCAGTAAAAATAATACGGCCTATTGGTTAGGTAAACCCTATACAGGAATCGGACCATCTGCACATTCTTTTGATGGGAAACAACGCAGTTGGAATGTTCGAAATAACACAAAATATATTAAAGAAATTGAACAAGACAGATTGCCGATTGAGAGAGAAGTACTTAGCATAACAGATCGATATAATGAGTATGTAATGACGGGTTTAAGAACGATTTGGGGAGTTTCTTTGGAGAAAATTAAAACTGATTTTGGATCGAAGTATGTGACTTATATACAAACAGAATCAAAAAAATACATTCAACAAAAATTACTGTGTATTGAAGATAATACTTTAAAAACGACCAAAGAAGGGGCTTTTTTGGTTGACGGTATCGCTGCACATTTATTTCTTCTGAATTAGTTTTATACGCGTTTATAGATTCTTGAAATTCTAATTTTAAAAACCTATATTTGAGTCAATAAGTATCTGTTTCAAAAAATAAAGCAACCTCTTAATGAAAGCAATTATTGAATACAATTCTCGAAAAATAGCCATTGATGTTTCTAAACCCATTGATATTTCTATCGCCATAGATGTCGCAAAAGAAAATGTAAATGCATGGTATATTAACGACCCAAAGATATTTCCTCAAAAATTTGACGATGATATTATAAAGGTCACCGAAGGCGCTGTTGTCAACTTTAATAATATTCATTTCAATCCACATTCGCACATTACACATACAGAATGTGTGGGTCATATTACAAAAGAGGTACATTCTGTAAATCAAAATTTAAAACACTATTTCTTTGTTGCAGAGGTGGTTACAGTCGCTCCAGAGCTCGTGGATGGTGATTTTATCATTTCAGAAAAACAATTACAAACACAAATAAGAAATAAAAAAAGAGACGCCATTGTCATTCGTACATTGCCAAATTTACCCGATAAAAAATCCAAAAGATATTCCAATACCAATCCAACTTATCTTTCAGAAGCTGCCGCAAACTATCTAAAAGAAAAAGACATTAAACATTTATTGGTGGATTTGCCTTCAGTTGATAAAGAAAAAGATGGAGGTCAATTGTTAGCACACAATGCATTTTGGAATACCAGTGGCCCCTTAAGAATGGATGCTACTATCACTGAATTTATTTATGTTCCAAATGCAGTAGCCGATGGAGAATATTTACTCAATTTAATGATTGCACCCTTTGAAAATGATGCAACACCAAGCAAACCCATTTTGTATCAAATTTTAGTTGATGAAAAAAAATAACAAAAGAAAATATGCTATTTACGGATTCTTAATTTTTCTTATTTTAGCAGTAAAAAGTGTTGTTTATTCAGACATTGCTGTAGAAATATTAAAAGAGAAATATGCCAACGAATTCTCGAAATTTGTTGAAATAGACGGGATGCAAGTACATTACAGAGTAGAGGGAAAAGGAATGCCAATTGTAATGATTCATGGCACCGGTTCCTCATTGCATACTTGGGATGATTGGACAACAAAACTCAAAGAAAATTACCAAGTGATTCGAATGGATTTGCCCGCCTTTGGATTAACAGGACCTAATAAAAGTGGTGATTATTCCATTAAAAAGTACACACAATTTTTAGAGAAATTTGTTGCTAAAATGAAAATAGATTCCATGTTTTTAGTAGGAAATTCTTTAGGGGGAAATATTGCATGGAATTATACTTCAAAAAACTCACAGAAAGTACAAAAACTCATTTTAGTAGATGCAAGTGGATTGCCAACAAACAAAACACAACCATGGATTTTTAAGATGGCAAAAACACCCGTTTTAAGTAAATTATTTTTATATATAACACCCAAAAGTGTCATTGAAGACAATATGAAACAAGTCTATGAAGACGATGCAAAGATTACAAATATGCTGATTAACCGTTACCATGATATGACATTAAGAACAGGAAATCGAAAAGCATTTATAAATAGAGCAAAAATAGATTTTACGCCTTCAGAGGCCTCAAAAAAGACGCTATTAAAAAACATTCAAACACCAACCTTATTAATTTGGGGGGCAAAGGATACTTGGATTCCTTTGGACAATGGAAAAAGGATGGATGCCTTATTGCCCAATTCAAAATTAGTAGTGCTTGAAAACTCAGGGCATGTCCCTATGGAAGAAAATCCGAAAGAAAGCCTCAAGGTTCTGAATGATTTTTTAAATCAAAAAAATAATTAATTTTAAGGCATGCACATAGAACAACTAAGAGATTTATGTATCGCAAAAAAAGGCGTCACAGAGCACTTTCCTTTTGATGATGTTACGTTGGTTTTTAAAGTAATGGGAAAGATGTTCTTGTTAACAGGGTTGGACTCTTGGGAAAAAGGCGACCAAAAAATGAACCTAAAGTGCGACCCAGACAAAGCTATTGAACTCAGAGAATCATACGAAGACATCACAGCAGGTTGGCATATGAGTAAAAAACACTGGAATACAGTTGCACTAAATACTGAGAGTATTTCAGATGATTTCGCAATAGAACTCATCAATCACTCTTACGATTTGGTAGTAAAAGGATTGACCAAAAAAATGCAGCAAGAATTAGAAGATTTATAGCGCTTTCAACTTAAAAAGTAAATTTGGATCGGGACAAATACTTTTCCAAATAGCAATTTCACTTTCAAAAGCCACTCCTGGGAAATCATCCGTGTAGTCGAGTCGGCTAAGCATAATTTCAAAATGTAAATGTGGAACCCAATCACCGTTTTGAGCGGAATTACCCAAAACAGCAATTTGCGTTCCTTTTTTGATACTACTACCAACAAGGTGCTTTTGGACACTTTTCAACGTATTGTGTCCATATAAAGTATAAAAATGAAAGTCAGTAACCTTATGCTTTAAGATCAACAAACCGCCGTATCCCTTATCGTATACATCATCCGTTACGCAAACAACCTCACCATCTAGAAGCGCATGCACAGGCGTGTTTTCTGGCAACCAAAAATCCAATCCAAGATGCACATTTCTTCGCTCGAACCCATTCTTACTTTCTCTTTTATAAATATCAGAAGTATACAACGCTCGTTGCTCCAAATAGCCGCCAGCAATAATTTTATTAGGCACTTTTTTTTGCAGTTCTTCTAGTTTCTTTTGAAAGAAATCTAAATCATTAAATTCTTCAATTCCACGAATAAATTTACTAGTAGTGCTCAAGTCTATAGGGTGAATTTCATTTTTATGCACCGTTGGAAAAAGCGTTGTTAAAGAAAAAAGTTTGGACTTTGCCCAATTTTTAAACTTTATAGAATTCGGGTGAATTGTAAATCCGTACTTATTTTTAAAGTTTTGAAACGCCAATGCTGTATTCATGCCATAAAAATAAGATAAAGTTCAGAATTCCGTCTGCAAACATTTCATATTCTTTGTAGATTTGTCCTAAAATGGATGAAATGGTACTTCAAGGAAATATAGTTGATGTTTTAAACAAACGAATTTATAAAGGAGAAATTTGTGTTGAAAATGGCATAATCACCCAAATTAGAGCTGCAAATCATACAGTAGAAAACTATATACTGCCAGGTTTTATAGATGCACATATCCATATTGAAAGCTCCATGTTGGTGCCTTCTGAGTTCGCAAAAATTGCAGTGTTACACGGCACCGTTGCTACCGTTTCTGATCCCCATGAAATAGCCAATGTTTTAGGAGTAAAAGGAGTGGATTTTATGATTGAGAATGGAAAGAAAGTACCCTTAAAATTTAACTTTGGAGCTCCATCATGTGTGCCAGCAACTTCCTTTGAAAGTGCTGGAGCCATAATTGATTCAGAAGATATTAAAAAAATGATGGAAAACCCAGACATCAAATATTTGGCAGAAATGATGAATTATCCAGGTGTTTTGTTTGACGATTCAGAAGTGCTTGCTAAGATACAGCACGCCAAAAACAATCACAAACCCATCGACGGCCATGCGCCAGGTTTGAGAGGTGAGGAGGTAACCAAGTACATTGCTGCCGGAATTTCTACAGACCATGAATGTTATTCCTATGACGAAGCCTTAGAAAAGTTGCAAAAGGGCATGAAAGTTATTATTAGAGAAGGGAGTGCCGCTAAAAACTTTGAAGCACTCATCGATTTACTGCCAACTTATTTTGAAAACATGATGTTTTGTTCCGATGACAAGCACCCCGATGATTTATTACTTGGACACATTAATCAACTATGTGAAAGAGCTGTCGCAAAAGAAATGGATGTTTTTAAAGTGTTGCAAGTGGCCTGTATAAACCCCGTAAAGCATTACGGCTTAGACGTTGGTTTATTGCAAAAAGGAGATGCAGCCGACTTTATTGTGATAGAAGATTTAGCGAAATTCAAGGTGCTAGAAACCTATATCAATGGCGAGATGGTTGCTAGAAATGGTACTTCGTTTGTGAAAGACGTCGCTTTTGAAGTATTGAATAACTTTAACACTGATAAAAAAAATAGTGCTGATTTTGAGTTTAAATCTTCAGCACAAAAAATTAGAGTAATTGAAGCCTTGGATGGCGAACTAGTGACCAACCAAATAGCCGTAAATAGCTTGATCGAAAACGGCAATATAGTTTCCAACACTACGACAGACGTTTTAAAAATGACCGTAGTAAATCGTTATAAAAATGAAAAACCAGCCATTGCATTTATTAAAAATTTCGGATTAAAAGAAGGGGCTATTGCCAGTTCAGTAGGGCATGATTCTCATAATATTATTGCAGTTGGTGTTTCAGATGAAGCCATTTGCAGAGCCGTAAACTTAATTATTGAAAATAGAGGAGGAGTTTGCGCTGTAAATCCTAACGAAGAAAAAATTGTTCCTTTACCTGTTGCGGGAATTATGTCCGACAAGCCCGCTAAAGAAATTGGCGCAGCGTATGCAGCACTCGATGCCATGGCTAAAAAAATGGGGAGTACTCTACGAGCGCCTTATATGAGTTTGTCTTTTATGGCATTGTTGGTTATTCCCTCGTTAAAATTATCCGACAAAGGGCTGTTTGACGGCACGTCTTTTAAGTTTACTTCTTTAGAAATATAACCCTTTTATAGGAATCACAAAACGCAAAGAAAGTCTTATTTAAAACACTACTTTTGCCAATATCAACCTAAAAGAATACAATGAGTTTACAACAAGAATTAGAAAGTAGAAGTGGAAATCAATGCGAATTATGTACTTCAAAAGAGAATTTATCAGTTTATGAAGTAAAACCAACCAGTACAGTTGGTGGAAGTGGCATCGATGGAAGTTTACTCACTTGTGAAACTTGTGTAACACAAATAGACAGTCCAGAAGCTACAGAAGCAAATCATTGGCGTTGTTTAAATGATGCGATGTGGAGTGAACACAGAGCTGTAAAAGTGGTTTCTTGGCGTATACTATCTCGTTTACGAAACGAAGGATGGCCAAAAGACTTGTTGGATATGATGTATTTGGAAGATGACGATTTGCGTTTTGCAAAAGAATCAGGAGATCATTTAGACGACAGTGAAAAAATAATCCACAGAGATGCAAACGGCGCTATTTTACAAGCCGGAGATTCTGTGGTTTTAATAAAAGATTTAAAAGTGAAGGGATCTAGTTTGGTTGCCAAACAAGGAACCGCAGTGCGTAGAATCTCATTAGATCACGAAAACGCGAAATTTATTGAAGGAAAAGTAGGGCCTACTCAAATTGTAATCATTACCGATTATGTAAAGAAAATGGCAGAAAAGGAATAGTTTTTTGTTGGTGTTCCCTTTCAGGTCGCGCTTTTCACACTCACTTCCCGCCCAAAAGCGGGAGAGTTCAAACAAATGTTTCAACCGCTAACGCATTTGTTTGCTAACAATTAGAATTCTAATATTTGTTTTTTCTTTAAAAGAATTACAGTCATTTTTCAGAGGCTTTTTTTATTTAATTTTTAGAATTTCTTTGATTATATTTGATTAAAAATTAAGTAAAAAAAATTAAAACTATGAAAGAAAAATTAATTTTACTTGCAATCATCCTTATGTTTGCTTCGTGTGGGACAAAGAAATTCAATAAAAAATGGTTGGACAAGCAAGCGCCAGAAACATTTAAAGCAAGGTTTGAAACCACTCAAGGAAACTTTGATATCGAAGCCAAAAGAGCCTGGTCTCCAAAAGGAGTAGATCGTTTGTATCAATTAATAAAGTATGGATATTATGACGATGTTGCGATTTATAGAGTCGTACCAAAATTTGTAGCCCAATTCGGGATTCACAATGACTCTTTAATTAATGAAAGTTGGAGAAAAGGGATTGAAGACGAACCTGTTATTCTAAAAAATGATGCGATGACTATTTCGTTTGCAAGAGGAGCTGTTAAAACAAGATCCAATCAAATATTTATCAATTTAAAAGACAACAACCGTTTAGATACGGCAGATTACTCTGGAGTTGTAGGTTTTCCAGCAGTCGCGAAAATAACAGTTGGGAAAGCCAATGTATTGAAATTCTATGACGGTTATGGGGATAAATTAGGGACTCAACAAGGAAAAATAAATAAATTTGGAAATGCTTTTTTAAGAGAAAAATATCCAAAAGTAGATTATATTATTAAAGCCTATCTTATCAAATAAAAAAAAGCCGCTTTTAAGCGGCTTTTTTTTATTTGGTTTTTGTGTAAATATAGAAGTTGGGATCTACCTCAAAATTTGAGTTTCTACCCTTCAAGGTTTTTGTTTGAATTTCCAAAGTCGGATACAACCATATTGGTTTTTCATTGATAAAGATCCTTACAGGCATTTTAAAATCCCTTACAACGTTTGCCCATTTATAGGATAGAATACCATTTTGAAGTTGAGATTCTAAGATTGGAATTCTGATATCTCTTAAATATTGATCGAAAACAGCCGTTAAATCAATGCCAATTTCAGTACTTAAAAAGTTTTCGATTTGTACAGTTGTCACCGTCTGATGATAAAAAATAGCATTCATTTTTCTTAGAATTTCTCTCCATTTTTCATCATTGTCTACCAATTGTCTTAGAGTGTGTAACAAGTTTCCGCCTTTGTTATACATGTCAGAAGAACCCTCATTATTTAAATCGTATTGGCCAATAATTGGATTTTGGTTTGCAATAGATCTGCGTAAGCCAATTACATATTCAGAAGCAGCCTTTTTACCATAATAATAGTCCAGAAATAAGCTTTCAGAATAGTTGGTAAAACTCTCATGAATCCACATGTCAGCAATGTCTTTATTCGTAATGTTATTGGCAAACCACTCATGACCAGCCTCATGAATAATAATGAAATCGAATTTTAATCCCCAGCCTGTTCCAGACAAATCTCGCCCTAAATACCCTTTTTTATATTGATTTCCGTAGGTCACAGAACTTTGGTGTTCCATGCCTAAATAGGGTACTTCTACCAATTTAAATCCGTCTTCATAAAAAGGATACGGACCAAACCAATGCTCAAAAGCTTTCATCATTTTTGGCGCATCTTTAAAATGCTTTTTTGCTTTTTCAAGATTGTCTTTCAAGACAAAGTAATCCATGTCTAACGCCCCTTTTTTGCCCTCAAATACTTCAGAAAAATGCGCATAATCGCCAATATTTACATTCACACCATAATTATTGATTGGGTTTTTTACCGTCCAATGATAGGTTTTTGTAGCTCCATGATCTACAATCTCCTTTAGTTTTCCGTTCGAAATATCCATTAAATTACTAGGAACCGTAATGCTTATGTCCATGTTTTCAACCTCATCATACATGTGGTCTTTACACGGCCACCAAACACTAGCACCCAAACCTTGGCAGGAAGTAGCTACAAAATGATTGCCGTTGCTGTCTTTTTTCCATGAAAAACCACCGTCCCAAGGAGCTCTAATGGCTTCTTTTGGGTTTCCTTGATAGTGTACAATAATACTTTCAGAATTTCCGATTTCTTGTTTTTTTATAAGTTGTACAAAATGTGCATTCCCTAAATGAACAACGTCTAATTCTTTGCCGTCTTGCGTTACCTTTGAAATGGTTAAAGGCGCCTGTAAATCGACCTGCAAGGTTTGGTATTCTGACAAAACAGTATAGGTAATGGTGTTTTTTCCAGTGATGAATTTCTCGTCTGGAATCACTTCTAATTCTAAATGATAATAGGTTAAATTCCACCAAATACGTTCTGGAGTAATGCTTCCGCGTAAAGTGTCTTGCTGGGTAAAAATCTTTTTTTCGCTCAACAAACCTTGCGCTTGCGCACTTAATATACTCATTGATGTGAAAAATAAAAGTAGGTAATAACGGTATTTCATAGTAGTTTTTTTTATGACCTTCGAAAAGCTCAGTTTAACCATCGACAAGCTCAATTTGACATTGAATAGGCTTCGTTTGATATTGTGAGTTTACATTTTTATTTCAATTGAAAACCTTTCGCTGGTTTTGCATCTAGAAGGTGTGTTACAAAATAGTCCCAACGCTTACGCGTCATATATTTTGTCATGTCTCCATAACCATGTCTTTTGTTTGGAAACAAAATCATGTCAAAATCTTTGTTGGCTCTTATCAATGCTTCCACAACTAGCATGGTGTTAGAAGGTGGTACATTGTTATCCATCGCTCCATGGGTAATCAATAATTTTCCTTTTAAATCTTTTGCAATTAATTGATTTGCTTGATTGTCATAATTGGTCGTACCATCTGCTTTTCCTTCGAGGTTTCCTTCCGTTAAAAGTCCTTGCCATTTTTCACCCCAATCTGCTTCGTAATTTCTATTGTCGTGATTTCCAGCGCCCGAAACCGCCACATCGTAAAATTCAGGATACGCAAAAACAGCTCTTGTAGAAGCAAATCCACCACCAGAATGTCCCCAGATACCCACACGATCAACGTCCATTCCTTCGTATTGCTCAGCCAATTGTTTGATGGCCGTTATATTGTCTAGCAAACCATTGTCGCCCATATTGCCATAATAGGCATCATGAAACGATTTGGAGCGCATTGGCGTTCCCATTGCATCTACAGCAACTACCACAAAACCCAATTCGGCAACAGCTTGAAAATCGCGCCATACAGCTCTAAAACCATAGTTTCCAATACTACCCGATTGTGGACCGGGGTAAATATAATTCAATACAGGATACTTTTTAGTTGCGTCATAATGACTCGGTAAACACATAATCCCATAGAGGTCTGTTTTTTGGTCTCGTGCTTTTACCGAAAACTCGACAGGTTTTTGCCAGTTTTTTGATTCCAAGGCAGTAATATCGGCGGTTTCTAAATCCATTAATTTTTCGCCAGTATTGTTTCTTAGTAAAGTAATCGGCGGAGTTGTTGTTGTAGAATATGTATCAACAAAAGTATTGAAACCTGCATCAAATTTCACAGTATGCGTTCCTTTCTCAGGGGTTAAATTGTTGAGGTTTGTTCCATTAAAATTTACTTTATAAAGATAATTGTGATACGGGTTTCCTGCTTCTTTTCCGCCAGCAGTAAAATAGATTTGCTTATTTTTTTGATCCACATTTTTAATTTCTTTCACAATCCAATTTCCAGAAGTAATTTGATTTTTTAGTTTTTTTGTAGTTAAATCATACAAATACAAATGCCCCCAATTCGATTTTTCTGAATACCATATAAATTCGTTAGAATCGAACAAAACGCGCCAGTTTTCTGCATTTACACCAGATTCATAATAAGTAGTTACTTCTTCTTTATGAATCGATTTTACAACGCCTGTTTTTGTGTCGGCTATTTGTAAATACGCTATTTTGTGATCTCTAGAGCCAGAAACAAACGCAAATTGTGTACCTTCTTTGTCCCATTGTGCGTCTAACAATTCGTTTCCTCTGCCCGCAATATGATCTGTAGTAGAACCTCTTTGAAAATCTTTCTCCATTTTTAAACGCACTATTTTTGGAGTGCTTCCAAGGTGAATAATCACGCGTTCAATCGTAAATATTTTATCGTCCCCTGGCAGCGGGTGTTTCCATGCTTCCAACCTTGGATGTCCAACATTGCTAGACGTTAGATACATCATGCCAACACCCCTTGCATCTTGCTGAAATGTGGCAATTTTATCTGAGTTTGGCGACCATTTTAAAACCGCTCCATCACTTTTAATCCAGCCGGCATTGTTGGTTGCATAGCCATAATCTTGTTTCCCATCAAAGGTGATTTGTGTTCTCTTGTCCGAAGTCAAATCACGAATCCAAAGATTGAAGTTCTCAATGTATGCCGCCAATTTTCCATTGGGTGCAACGTGCTCGTTACGACCTGCTTTTCTTGTTTTTGTAGTTCTTTTCGAAAGCGAATAATCGCTTAAAGTACAGGCATATTTTTGTCTGTTTGCCGTAAAATAGAGTGTTTTTAAATCGTCAGAAAAAGAAATACTGTAAATGGGTAAATCGGAAGCGGTTATTTCTTTGTCGAATTCTTTAGACAATGCATCTGCTAATTTTTGATGCTCAAAAGCGGCTGTTTTCGTTTTTGAAACGGCATCTACCAAAAGAAACTGCGTTCCGTTTTCATCGGTGGTATTGTAGACTAGTTTATTTTCTCCTATAAAATTACTTCCTGAAACTTGGTGATATACCAAACCGTATAAACTTCGGTCCATATGTGCTGCCGCCTTTTCATAATCTGCAATTGTAAATTGCTTTGGTGCTTGATGATCGGCGCAACCGAA
>TARA_B110000238_G_scaffold59341_1_pt1 | contig 15415 bp, 4 predicted proteins | sample TARA_B110000238 | Tara Oceans TARA_B110000238 (sample SAMEA4397569) | marine metagenome | biome: Polar Biome; feature: [SRF] surface water layer (ENVO:00010504); material: water (ENVO:00002006), including particulate matter (ENVO:01000060) such as... | depth 5 m | reverse complement strand
TACTTGGACTATTTATAGTTCTACCAATAATAGCAGCAATATTCGGGACTATAGCAATAGCGTGGATTTTATCCGCACTACTGCTAGTTAGCCCTGATGAGCCTGACGATTAATTGGAAGTAACCATATCAGCTGCGTCTTCAACTAGCTTGATTCCGCTTGGTGTGGTTCCTGCCATTACTAAAGAAACAAGACCATTGCTGTTATCAAACGGAGTTACATCAAATGGGGACGGGATATCTGAAGTAAGCGCATCATTAATCAATAAGAATGCTACCGCATTCAAAGGGCGACCCTGCATTAATGAAGCAATTACTCTCAATATTCTGAAACCATATTTTGTAAACATCTGCAAACCGGAATCATTAGCAAACTGGACATATTTGTTAGTGGGAGTTTCGTAGTTAACGAAATCTTCCATAACTGTTTCCATTGCTGCAACTTCATCCATTTTTTGAAACTTAGTCATGTACTCATACTTAGCGTACCTGGCTGCAAAGTCACTAAACTGCGTAGTCTTCATTAAGGCTTTAAAAACTGCAGTGTCATCTGACATGTAAGCGTATTTATACACTTGACGTGCTCCTCCAACTGAAGCCCCTCCTTTACCACCCCTACCTTGAATCTCTCCAAAGAAATCACTAATTTTAGTGCCGTAACCATACGGATCTTTTAACACATCAACGTCTTCCACAATAGTCTGGAATGCACCACCTTTTATTAAAGGTAATATTGGCGAAGTATTAATATTCGTCTGCACTTTAGCTATCTTTGCTTCTATGGATTTAATATCCGAAGCTGCATTAGTTCGCTTAGCAACTACTAACTCTAACTTAAGATTGTTTAATTGCTTAATATCTTGTACATAATTATTTAGCTTAATGGCGCCTTCAGCCTGTTTCTTAAACATAAACTCTACGGGTACCCCGTACATTACACCAAATGCTGTGTTTGACAGAACGTTACCTATAAGAGTAGCCGGCCACTTAATTACAATGTTTTTCTTAGCTCCTGCTACAAACTCAAACCAAGATCCATAGATTTGCTGCATTGTGTCGTTACCAGGCAGCTTTAGCTTTTTACGCCCAAACATAATATCTACAAATTCTGCTCTAACCATGATCTTGTCATCACCGGTTAGCTTTTTAATGTACCTTTTAGTGCTATCAGGCAGTATTTGGTATATCTCACGGTACTCTGCGTTAGGTTGCCCTCTTTCATCAACAGCATTTAAAGAGATTTCCACGAAGTCTCTAGTCTGACGACCGGCACTTGAAATGTATTGATTATGTAGCTCTTTAATAACATCATTATTTATACGAGGAGTTTCTTCCTTATCAATTATGGCGCCATACATTTTGCTTAAGATCATTTCCACACCAGCTTTTTGGTTAAGCAAACGAGATTTCTTAGCTTTACCCATTACATAACGATAGTCAGTTACATTACCTAGACCGTCTGTTACAGGAATTAAGATGTTTTTCTTAGGACTAACATAATCAGGATTACGAAGAAGCTTTCTAGCTTCAAGCTTATTCTTAGCTTTTATATCTGACACTTTCTTTTGAGCTTCTGCGTACGCTTCTTTACCGCCCTCAGTTGAAGCTCTTTTAAGAATGCTTTGACCCTGCATTTGAGTGTTAGTAACAGACATTATGAATTTCTGTCTAGTAGCATGACCACCGGTTCTATTTTGATAAATACCCATTACAGTGGGTGCACCAGTGTCATCCGTATCTGTAAACGTACGGTCTACTAACTTATAGCCCATTGCAGCATATGCCTGCTCCTCATCTAAAGAAGCTACTTGAATGCTAATATTTGGATCAGATACTTCTTTAGAGTAGCCCTTCATTTGAAGTGTCTTATTATTTTCAAAGTTACGAAGAAGAGACTGCTTCTTGTGCTCATCAATAAGAACTAGCATGTTTATTGCACCATTCTTTTCAATATCAACACCATGTTCTCTAACCATAACAGCTGCTGCTGTATCACGTGAGTCTTTAGTATTAAGATTGATAGCTTGCAACGTTGCCAGACGCTCTACAAGAGCCTCTACTTGCTCTAATTCTTTAGGCACCTTGATGTTCCGTAGATCTGATAAATCATCAGCACGGGCTATTAAGGAAGCGTTAAGCCTAGTTCCTTCAACAGTTACGAAACCCTGTGCCATAAACGACCCTAAACTCAATGCTTGGCCTATGTAGTAACCACCTATTTGACCATACTGCGCCAGTTGGTTACGTACATCCTTAATAGCTTTGTCTCTTTTAGCAGTATCAGTTAAGTACGCAGCAAGATCCAATAGGTCTACATTTGCCCAGTCATCTACTAAAACAGTAAAATCACTTTCAATTAAGACTCTAGTAGTTGCTTCAGACTCTTCGTTACTTAACTTACCGGTATAGCCCTGGGAAATACTGTTAGCTATAGCATTTGTATACTCATCTCTTTGAGCGTCTAGTGACTGTCTTGAATCCAATAACATACGTTCAGCAGTTCGCTGATCTGTAGTAATGTTGCCAGCAATTTCACGATAGAGCTCAGTAATAAAATTACGTTTGCTAATACGCATAGAAGCTCTTATATTATCTAGCTCGTTACGTAGCTTGTCTCTAGTTACAGGGTTTATAAATCCTGCGTAAGTCAAACTAATGTATGTAAACCGGTTACCTAGAGAAAGTGCTTTATATCGAGCCTTCTCTGCTTTTTCAGCAAAAGGAACACCTACTTTGGCTCTAGCCAAGGCACTAGTTCTAGTGTTTAAGTTAGTTAGTGCTTCCATAATACGACCACTACGTATTTGGTAGGCATCAGTTGTAACAGTCAACTCATGAACCATTTGCTCAAGTAACTCTGCAGTGTTGTTGGCTTTATCATTTCCTGTTTTTTGTCTTGCCTTGTTTAGAGTGTCCTCTGCCCAAGTTAATACGTTTTCAAGAATGGCAAGTAGCTTAGCAAAGATGTTATTAGCATCTTTAACAGGGTTGTACACACTAATCTTATCATCTGATAAAGCACTGTTTAAAGATTCGTTAGTCAAAGCATAAGCCAAGAACTCATGTAGTCCTGCTCTTGTTTGAACAACCTGCCCTTTTTTGCTGTCAGCATCGTAAGTAGTGGTTTCAGCCATCATACTATTGTTAAATATGTAATCAAATGCTTCTTTAGCTGCCTTCTCTTCTTCTAGCTGACTAACAGCATATATGGGATTGCCCTGAGCATCTCTTTTAAGGAATACTTTCCAGGCTTCACCACTATATTTTTTGTTAAGAGCAACTACGGTTTCATCCATTATCTTACTTAGCTTGCGAACAATGCTATTAGATTTAGGATCACTAAGAGCTGCACGAGTAACTACGTGCACTAATTCGTGAACATATGATTCTTTAGCAGATGGGCTCACTAAGTTTTTAGGTAAACTAGCACCAATGTTGATATAAACTTTGTTGCCCACTTGCTTACCGTAAGATGTATCCCCTTGGGTACGCACATACAATTCAAGCTTATCCGCCGGCACCATAACCTGAGAGACTACTCTTTTGAGTATTCCACTAAGGTGGTTAATATGACTAGTAGAATTAACACCACTACTAGAATTACCACCAATAGTATCAAAGACTTGTTGCAAGCTGTTTGCACGTAAGCCACCTGCTAAAGGGGTGTACCCTGTTAAATCATCATTATTACTTATAGAGCCTAGAGTAGAGTCTTGATTTTCATTAAGAAAAGTAGTCCTATCTTCTTCTACTTGTAGCTGTCTTTCTTGTTCCTGTTCAAATATGTACTCTGCGTCTATTGCTGCATCTTTTAAAACTTGTACTTCTTCTAATGAATCAAGTGGGTACGTTAAATCAAAAGTACTGCCCGGCATACTAGAATTAATATCAAGCTCTGTTTTTAAATACTCTGAGAACTCATTATCATCTGCAATATTATGATACACACCAAGAGTGTCTTCACGCACTTGGCTTAAAGTTAATCCATTTTTTACAAATACATTTTTATTACCTGCCTGACCACCAGCAGTTACAATTTCTTTGTCTAGCCACTCGACATCTTTTCGGGTTATGCCACCTAACTTTGCTATGTAACCAAACAAGCTTTGTGGTAGTTTATTAGCTTCCTTTTTAGTAGGCTTCTTATTAACAGTAGCTTTCTGCTCCTCAGTAGCAGCATCAACTCCAGGCAAGTTACCTTGCTCACCTATATCATTATTTACATTTACATGCGTACCAGGCATACCCATATGGTCTATTGTACGGATACGTCTGAACAGTTCTCTCCTATTCCTTTTTACGGTCTCATTTTTTTCTTTTAGATCTTTTTGCATCTTAGTAAATACATTGCGAGCTACTACAAGACTATCAGCATTAGTTGGATCAGATATGTCTGAAAGGTTACCACTTTGCGGTTGCGAAGGATCATATAGGTACTTTTCTACAAGCTGGTTTCTTGGATTAAATCCATTAGTGTCGTCAAACATAAACTGGATAAGCTCGTTGAACTCTCCGCTCTTCTTAAGAGCACTCATAGATTTAGTGTAGTTGTTATGGGTCTCTTCAAATATTGAGAAACTCTTACTAATTTCAAATACATTTTCGTTATAAATCTTGGCGCCTTCATTTATGGTGCCCAAGCTTGCATATATCGCATCAAATGCAGACATAACCTTCATCTGACGCATTACAGCACGTATTACAGCGTCATCTATACTTTGTACTGATATTACAAATGATCGCGCAGAAGCGTTTTCTGGTACCTTCCTACTAGACCTAGCAGAAGCAGTCCTAGCTCCTCCTTCTTTTGATGGATTCAATTCCTGCTTTACAACGTTACTATCGTTGCTTGAGTCTCTAAAGTTGCGAGTAATTAAACCATTAAGACCTTCTTCTCGAGCTATTGAGTCTGGGGTAGGTAAGTAAGGTACTAAGTCAGCTAGTGCTGGATCTGCATATACTGCAAGTAACCCTTCTTCAGTAAGGTTCTCGTAGCCACCTAAAGCTTCAATAGCCTTGTCTATCTTAAAGCGATAGTACCAAGAAACCATATTAACCATTTGGTTCATAGCAGTAGCATTAGGGCGCATGCCCTCATCTTCTTTAAGAATTTCAATTAGGGAATCACCGTATATTGCGTGTAATCCACTGGTGTATTTATCAATTACTATAGCAGGGAGCTCTTGTGTATTTAACAAGCCATCATCTGCATAAAGCGAGTTACTTAACTCTCTCGCACTATCTTTATTCTTTGGATAAACAAGGGTACCTAATGAGTTATATATAGCAATTTTTTGAGCAGTTGTTCCCTCGTACAGTCTCTGGTACAAAGCATTTATTTGACCATCTGAAGTTCCACGTATAAAGTTATTTACCAGACTTGAGTAGTCAGCCATATAGCTGCCTTGCATAATAATAGGCTTAGCTGTGTTACGGTCAATTTCTACTAAGTTCAGTATTTCTGCATACCTTGATGCCTTTACAGCAAACAAAGCTGCCCTTTCTTTCCAGGGGTCAACCAGCATTGTGTACACATCATTTTTCTTGGTTCTGCGGTGCTCACTTACTGTGTTGTGGCTATCTAAGAATATTCCACCAGAGTTTAGCTTTTCAATACTATTAGTGTCTGTTGCACCAAAGTTTAGTAGCGTAAGCATTACACCACTTGTAATAGCGTCAGTCTCTATTGTGATGTCAGTGCTAAACTGAGTCTGCTCATTCTCCAGTGCATTGAAGTAGTTACCTAGCGCTGTTAATCCATCAAGACCATGGGCTCCTCTGTTGCCCTCTCTTAATACATCGGTCACATCAACAACTGACCTATCTAAATACTTTTTATCAAAAACCATCTTTGATGCAATATTAATGATTGGGTCACTTGCCAGGTTATCAAATTCTTTTAAGATTGTTTCGTGAATATCTTTATCTATGGACACTTCAGAGCTTAATGCCTGCACTACTGCATATTTAAAGTTATCTAGAATTAAAGATTCTTTAAGATTTAAAGGAACTGTAACCCTAAAGCCATCTTTCTTTTGCTTACTGTTTTCAGCTGTAATGATATGTCTTACAAGCTTAGACGACTGGTAACTAAAACCAGACTCATTAACAGTATGACGTGCGTTTTCACCGGTGTTGTATGAGAAGTTAAAACCTTTCTTACCGTTCTCAACGTACACATCATAGAAATCAAAAGCGCCTTCTATCTCATTCATGATACCCAAATTACGGCCTATGTCCCCGGCTTGTAGAACTAACGGCCGGTCTTGTACATTAGGCTCATAGCCCTGCATCAACATAAAGAACTCTGTGGCTTCTTCTCTGTTTTCAGGTTGAAGCAAGTACTCCATGTCTGGCTTAATTTTCCACTTAACTGCGTTAGCGATATTAATATCATCACGAACACGTTTGGGTAATAGACGAAGTGACTTAAGGTATGTAGCCGACTCTTTTAATACCTTTGCTTTAAGGCTAGGAAATTTAGCACGGATCTCTGTTCCTGTAATTTTCTTAGCAAGAGATATATAGGCAGCAGAGTTTTTACCTTTGTTTAGCGCAAGTATGGAGCTTACCCTATCAGCGGGCTCTATAGAATTCTTACCTTTAGTAGGAATACGCACAAAGAATACTTTTGCTTTACCGCCATCTGTAAATAAATCTTCAGCAATAAATTCATTTTTCTCTAACAAGCCTGCGCTAATCAAGTTCTCAACGGCTGTCTCACCTAATGAGACAATAAGACGATCTTTAAGTAGTGCAGGTGTATTTTCTTTTAACTCTAGTGAAAGCTGTTTGTAAATCTCTTTGCCTAGGGATTCTACAAGCGTTGTGTACATAGTACCTGCAAGACTTAGCTTAGCTAATGTTGATAGCTCTGCATTGGGTGCTTTAGACTCTGCTCGCAAGATTCGTTTAATAGAATCTGCATCATTATACAAAGTACCAGTACCCTGGGTAGCTATCCAATTAATGCCGGCAAGGTTCATCATACTGACAATGTTTGGATCAAAGTAAGCCCTCTTTGCTTTAGACCCTACTGTTATTGCTTTAGCAAGCATAAGCATAGGATTCTGCATAAGAGTATCTTTTGTACCATTTACAGCATATTTAGAAGTAACTGTAAGAGGCTTACTTGGATCTTTAAGTGCCTCTATTACTGTGCTTAGATTGTTAGTTAGCTTGTTGTTTAATCTGGCCAACTCGTTTAATACTTCTACTTCTTTTTCACTTAAATTTAGGCTAGCTAAGTTCTCATTAATAGACCCAAAGAAGTTCCGAATCTTTTTAAGATAACTGCCTTTGACTACATCAGGCGTAGTACTGTCCTGTACACTCTTTGCATTTGAATTAATTTGTTCTAACGCGTCATCTAATAAATTATTAAAATCAACTTCTTCTGAGGCAGGGGTGGCAGGTACCTCTTCAGCCACTTCTGGTTCTGCATTAGCTTTTGCAGCTGTTCCTTTAGGATTAAAGTTATCTGCAAGTGCATTACCACCTTGAAGATCTACTTGCTCACCATTTTCATTCTCTACAAATGCCGCTTTAGCAGGTACGCCACCATCTACGGTAAGGCCCACATGGTTTAAATCCAATTCAGCATTACCAAAGAGTTCTTCTGTTGGGTTATACGTAGCTACTTCTTCAACAACCGGTTGCTCCTGAGTTTCCTTTTGGCTTTCATTAAATGCATTAACTTGTATATCTATTTCAGCTTGGTTATCCACACTTACTGCAGGGACTGCAGGTGCTTGTGTAGTTTGTTCTCCAAGAGCTACTTTAGCAGCGTCAATATCTGCTACTAGATTTGCGTACTCACTCTCAGTTGTATCTCCAGTAAACTTGTTTACTTTTTCTTCTAACTTTACAATCACTTTAGGTAATTGAGTATCGCTCAATCTAGATATTGGCGTACCCGGTTTAACAGCACCTAAGCCAGGTGTTTGAATTGTGTACTGAACTGTTTCTACTGGGGGAGTAGTAGTTTCTGGTGCAGCTTCAGTAGGGGTAGTAGTATTACTATTTGTAGTATCAGCACCACCAGCTACTAGTGTTTCTAACGCACTAAGTGCACTTTCTAGTGCTACTTGATCCGCTTTCATTACTTCAATTAATTTACTAGTAGCCCCTTTTTCATCATTAAAAAACCACTCTTGAACTTTAGTTTTATCATGCCTATCAAAAGCAAACGAATCATAATTAATGGTAAATCTATTTACTGACCCGTTACGAGTAACTCCGTCTATAGCTGTTACTCCAACAGGTACTTCTGCTTCAAGACGTTGTTCTAAAGGTAACTTGTTGTGGGCTTTTATTTCATTAAACTTTGTAACTTTAAAACCTTGAAATGCTACCCATTTAGCATAAAACTCTAAAGCACCTTCAGCAGCTTTTATGTTCTTGCTATTTACCGCTCTGACTACTTCGTTAATGTGAAAAGCAATACCCATATTATCCACATCAGCGCTTTGGATCTCGGTTGACACATCCTCAAATGCTTCACGTAACTGTATGTATGCATCTACTTCAACTGACTCTGCTACAGTTAATTTTAGAGTTTCTTTAGCTACTTTTAATTCTGCTGCAGTAGGGCTATCGTCTTTTACTACGTTACGTAAGTCTATTGACCCTAGGAAAGTATCTTTAAACTCAACAATCTTTGCTGGATCAGAGAGATCTTGAGCTGTGGCTTTTGCTAGCTTAGCTGCTACATCCCTTAGAGCGGTACCTGCAGTATCCGTATCAGCTTTAGTTAGTTCAGTGTACAAAGCGCCAGCAGCCTGATTGGTTGCCTGAGCATGCTTTAAGTAGTTGAGCTCGATCTCATTTGCTACGCCAGGGTTCTTTTCATGAAAGTCTGTTGCAGCTTCAAAAAGCTCATTAAACTGATTCATGTATTCTTCAGTCTTTTCGAGTGTCTTTTCTTCCAAAGAAAGGTCTTTAAAACTATTATTAGCAGTAAACTGTATAAACTGTTTTACAGGAGTAGTTTCTGCAGTATCGGCCGTAGCTGTACTGCCTTCTGGATCTGTAACAGTTGATTGTAATATAGTAGTGGCTAGTTCTGCTTGATCTGAGAGCACAGAGCCTATGTCACTTGTTTTAGATGATGCTTTTGCTACAAGCGCCTTACCAGATGTAAGCAAATCTTTTGCAGCTACTACACCTTGAACAGGAGCTAAAGCGATTGACTCTATCATTCCTTGTTCGATTATCTTACCGGTATCAAGTCCATCAAAACCACCTGCAACACCTGCTTGCTCTGATAGTTCCGTACCTGCACCGGATACAAATTCCTGAATAGGTTGTAACGCTAAACCACCTACACGGCCGGCAATGTTAGTTGTATATTCTGTAACTGTTTTAAGCCCTTTAGGTGCAACATCACCTAACTTAGCTGTAGCTTTTTGGATCATCTTAACTGGTATAAGATCCAACCCTTTCATAGCGATCTTGTCTGAGAAGAAATCAAACATTACTGCTGAGGCGCCACCTATAGTTATAAATTCTTTATCTTCACCTGTAGCTCTCTCACCATTAATTTCTTCATAGTTGGCCATCATTGTATCAACATGCTGATTGTATGCTGAAATAACTGTAGGAGCTGCAGTAACTGGGTTAACCATAGCCATCATTTGAGGTAACGAGCCCACAAACATTTGTAGTGCACCACCCGGGTTAGCTAAAGCTACTGTGAAGATACCATCTGCTATTGTGCCCACACTACCTACTACATCACCACCCTGCCAAAGAACAGCTGCTTCAGCAGCGTATGGTTCTACTTCTTGTTGAACTTTGCGCTCAGAAGATCTATTTACTGTAGATGAGACATCTTTAGATACATTTTCAAGGAAATCATACGCAAGTACTGCTCCCCCAACGTTACCTTCAGCTCTTTCCCTAAAATCTCGGTTGGTAGGAGCCAAGCTCAAACCATAGTCAATCTCTGCTAAGTTAGCCTTTTCTTGCCAACTGCCTTCTGGTGCTGCATCTACAGCTGCTTGTGCAGCTTCACGTTGTGCCAACATCTCTGAATCATACGGAGCATTTAGTAAGGAAGTTATCCCTTCTAGTTCAGCAATACTATTACTACTAGCTATTGGATCAGCAGTCTGTTCTATTAATGATTGTAATTCTTTTTCTCGTGCTAAAGGCTCAGCAAGGTGCCTACTCTCAGCTTCTTGATCTATTGATTCACTAGGAAGTACTTGACCTATGCCTGTAACCAAGTCAGTTATGCCACTTGCTCCAGTAAGAGCAAGGTTAGCAGTGTATTTAAGAGGATTATCCACGTCTTGAATGAACGCATCTTTATTTAAAAGACGATCTTGCTCATAATCAGCACCCCTACCAATAAGACGCAACTGCTTCTCTGCTCTAGCTGCCATCATCTTTTGGTATTTGCTAACTGGCTCGTTTAACAAATCAACTGAAGAGTCTAAAGTTGGTTGTGGATCTCTAACAACACCTTGCTCAATATCCATTGCTTCTTGAAAGTAATTACGTGTGGCAGGCTGCACAGCAGTATCCCTGGCTTTTAAGCTAGATTCTGCAAGTTTAATTTCTTGATTAGGATCGTTTAATGGGGTATTCAATAAATCGTTCTGGGCCATGTTTTTTGCCTACAATAGAAAAAGGGGCATTATCTGCCCCCTTAGTTTACTTAAATGTGCTAATCATCTCAAGTTATCAAGAAATATTACTTAATGCCTAGAGCTTTGTTAAGAATCATAACATTTGCAGCACTGTTCCTTTGACCTGAAGCTTTCATGGCACCAGTCTTTGCAGTAGATAAACTATTACGTCTTGTTAAATCAAATTTAGTTATTGCTTCGTCTCGTTTATCTGCTGCTGCAAGCATATCATCTACTTTGTTAGCACGTTGTTTAAGACCGTCGTTAACTTGCACTGCAAGAAAGTCATTAAATCTCTCTACATCTACTTGGTTATCTTCTAGCCAACCCTCACCTATAGTAGAGGCATCCATTGCAAGTATTATCTCTGAGTTAGTAAAACCACTTTCTAAAGTATCTGCAATAAGCTTTCTTAAATTTTTACCTGAAGCTTCTTTATCCTTATATGATGCTTCATACTCATTTAAACCCATATCCATCATGTGTTGATACGGATCTTGGCTTTTGGCTTGGGCTGCTTTAAGTGCAGCAGTATCTGAAGAGTACACAGCTTCCTGTTTTCTATAATCTTCCTCTGCTCTTGCTACACTATTATCATAAGTCTTTTCAATAGTTACTTTTGATGCAGCTAAAACACCAGTTGCCTCATCGCTTAATTTTAGCCCTTCAGCATTAGCAGCATTCCTTAAGTTGTTTGCTACGTTTAACTCTGTTTCACTCAGAGAAGCAAAATCCTCGCCTAAGCTAGATGTGGCAGGGTCAAAAAACTGAGTAGTTTTATCTACAAAATTATCACTATCAGTAAAGCCAAACCCTTTAGCTATCTTAGCAAAATCTTCTTTTGAAGCGTCATCTAATTCAGGAGCAAAACTAAGATTACCTATTTCATCAATAGTAATCATGTTTCTAAATTCTTCAGGTATTCTAGACTTAGCTTCATTCATTGCAACTAAGTTAGTCTCTAGTTCTGCAGATCTACGAGCTCGTGTTGAGCTACCAACTCTATCTAATGCTTCCTGTAGTGCAAAGGGTCTACGTTCATCGAACGTACTAAGTACACTAGCTTCACTAATATTTGGATTGCCTTTAGCAACCTCTAACAAGCGGTCTCTTTCTTTCTCTAGTGCCTGTAAGCCAGTACCGGCTGCAACACGCATAGAGCTAACAGCACCTTGGTTAAATAGTTGTTGATCTTTGCCCTTTTTAGTCTCTATTTGAGAAGTAATTCTTGCTTGGTTTTCAGTGAAATTTAGTGATCCAGGTACTAAGGCATCACGTGCAGCTTCCAATCCAGCAACATCCATACCAGCTTGCTGTTGTACTTGTGCATCTGTAGCAGCTTGTGCTTCTAAACCTAGTGCAGTCTTTAAGCCGGCGCTTCCTTGTGTAATCTGAGAAGAAACATCTAGCCAGTTATTCTTTTCATTTGCTGCTGTTACTTGCGCATTCATGGCATTAACTTCATCAGAAGTTGTAGCATTAGCAAAACCAGTACTCATACGCTCATTAAACTGGTTCTGGAAATCACCACGCATTACATCACGTTCTTTATTAAAAGACTGGCTCAGCGCATCTGCATCAATACGTTTACCATAACCTGCTAAATTTCCAGCAGATATGCTACCTTGCATGGCGTTTAATTCATCTAGAGAACCGGCACCTTCTAACTGACGACGTAAAGCTGCAGTGTTAACATCACTGTCATCTTTAAGCCTAGATTCTACTCCAGAGTCATACTCTTTAAGACCCTTACTAGCTGAATCCATAGCTTTGCTAAACAAGTCTCCAGCCGCAGTTATAGCGTTTACCGAAGTAGTTCCGCTTGGTGCAGTCATCTGTGTCCATTTAGGTGATGAATAAGCCATAATATTACTCCTTACGCTACGCCACGATTCTTAACATAGTCGTCTGCAGCTGTACCTGCTGCGTCAGTACCCATACCAGATTCAAGGTTACGTCTACGTTGGCGATCATACAACTGATCATTAACTAGTGAACGTTGGCTAGCATATTGATCGTTAAATGATTGTTGCCTAAAATCTAAATCTGCAGCACCTAACTTTCTAGCTTCGTTAGCCATGTACAATCCACCAAGAGCTTGCACTCCGGCAATACCTGTCGCTGCTTTACCACCTTCGCCAAACCAACCCATCTTACTGTCTTGCCCTAATTTACCAGATCCGCCGTTAAGAAGATTCCCATTAGCATCTTTAGAACCGTATCCGCCATAACCAGGATTACCCATACCCATACGACTAAAGTCTTGTAGCTGGTTTTGAGCCATAGTAGTTTGTTGATTAGGATTTGCTGCATCTGCCCAATTAAATGAGCCAGCACTACCCGGTTGTTGCCCAAACATCGGGAACATACCTGTGTTGTTACCCTGTTCATTTGGATTATTGTAAGCCATAATAAAACTCCTAAATACATTATTAATAGTAGTTTACATTGTTATTACTACTATGTGAATAGATACCTAACTTGCCCCTAATGGGCTAAGTCTAGGCAAAGTTAATTTGCTATCAAAGTATGTTTCTAACTGATCGTAAACAAGTGCACCCGGGTTTGGAATAAGTGTTCTTGTGTAAAATATAGTGGGCTCTTCGTAAGTTCTAATATTTATCATTAGACTAGACAGCATTAGTTCACTAAAATCTGATTCTTCTAACATATCACGCTTTTCTTCTAGCTGTTCCCACAGCTCTTTAGAATCAGTAACGAAGTCGCCCATCTCTGCTTGCAGATCTTTCATCTGTTGTTCTATGTATGCATTACCTACTGCACCCGTTAAACCTATTAAAGTCATTGGGTCTGACAGAGCAAACTCATCAAAGCTAAATCCTTCTGATCCTGCCAAGTCACCTATGACATAGGAAACTACGATAGCTACAGCTGCTTTTAAATAAGGATTATCAATTAAAGGCAATAGCATCTCTAACACTATGTTAGTAGCGACTGCAGTAGCAAATGAAGCAAAGAAAGCACTAGCAGTTATTCCTCCATCTGTTACAAACAAAATAATCAATATCGTAATAGCTATTACTACAAATTGTTTTACAGATCTCCAGATTTCCTGATACCACTTTAAATAATATTCTGTTAATGAATGGCTAACTATTACAAAGCTCTCAAGAAAAACTTGTTCTTTTAGCTCTAGACTAGGTAACTGTGCCACTACTCCGTGTATAAGGGGAATACAGAAATTAGCATAATCCAGATGTTCGGTATCAGTAGATACGTTTATTGCCACACTTGTAGTTACTCCAGATGGGTAATCTACTATAGTGTGCGCACTAACGCCTGTAACCACTAGCTTACGATGTGTATTAGCCCCAGAAGCACTAGGCGCCGTTAAGGTTATAGTCCCGCCAGATGCAATTGTGCTTCCGTAAGTAGTGCTATTACCAGATACAACTGTGTTAGTTATTCCATTAAAATCCAACTGAAAGTTATAATCACTTTCAGAGATCTTTACAGAGTAATTAGTAGCAGACCAATTAACAGCACCGGTTCCTGGATCTAAATGATTTAGGTAAATAGCATCAAAGAACTCAAATAGATAAGCCATGCCTGCTTGAGTGGGTGAGTTTATGTTAATAGCATTAAGTAAGAATACATCTGTTATATGATTCTCTTCGCTACCCACATCTGTAGGTACACCTGCTTTAATGGAATTAAATACTGTCTCAATAGGAAACCGTAAGTTATTAAGTAACTTTTTTGCGTCTGTGTACTCTTTTTCTCTTGAAGCTGCATCTATGTAGACACTATCTAACATTAATGGATAGATTGGGTAAGCTACAAATTCATCTGAGTTAGAGTACGTATTGAAAATATCGTGAAATAAGTGTGAGTCTACAGCGGCCGGTATGTACAGCTTTACTTTAGGCAGGCCCAAGTATGTGTAATCATACTTAAGCACTTTTATGTTGTAACCAGAAGTTCTATACCCTGTCTTAGTACTTGTACTAATAATTGTGTTATCACTATCTAAAACAGTTTCAACATATGTGAATGTTGTGTCATCCACGTATGCTGCATTTGAATATGCCGTAGTAAAATAAGCCCCTAATTCTGCGTAAGTAAAAGAATGCACTGAGGCATCATAGGTACCTATACTAGACTGTATTCCGTCTAGCTGATCCATAGCTGAAGGTACACTACACGACGTTGCTGTAACAGCTGGAGCACCTTCAGGAAAAGCTAGCCCTAGGAAGTAGCTAGCATCTCTTAAAGGACTTGTTTGAGTTACTTTAGGAAGCTTGTGCACATAAGATTGCTTAGCAGCATTTAAATATGTAGTAGACGATGTAAACCTATTACTTAGTAGAGCCCTCTTAATAGCGGTAGCTACAGATATGTCTCTACTAGAGGCAGTCATTACTGCCTTTCTAATACTTGGTAAGTTCTCTTCCATTTCTCCAAATATAGGTGAGGTATGAGCTCTTGCTTCCCTAGTCCAACCCATTTAATGCTCCACTAGGGTGTTAGTTGAGAATAATCTAAACCAGTACCTTTCACAGCGTTCTTTAGCACGTTACCAATCTCTACTTCACTTACAGGTATGACGTAAGCATTTGGATCGGTACCCTTAGCAATCTGCCAGATTTCACTGACTAACTTAGCTGCTTTCTGCTCTGCATCTCGTGCAAATCCATCCTTCTGGGCAGTGTAAAGCTCTTGCTGTTTAGTTACTAATATTGTTTGCTCAGCCTCAGTTAATGCTTTCTTCTCAAGAATAGTTTTCTCGGCAGTTAACTTAAGAGCTTGGTTAGCTTTTAT